>Ga0181565_10000016_pt1 | contig 101528 bp, 133 predicted proteins | sample 101ome_16_FD_129661 | JGI IMG/M metagenome (GOLD analysis project Ga0181565, IMG submission 129661) | Coastal salt marsh microbial communities from the Groves Creek Marsh, Skidaway Island, Georgia - 101401AT metaG (megahit assembly) | ecosystem: Environmental > Aquatic > Marine > Intertidal... | reverse complement strand
TATATTTATTTATATTTATAATTGACTTACCAAAATTGATTATAGTCTTTCAAAAATGGTCTGTTTGGTGTATAAAAGTCTGCATTGATGCAAATTCTTGTAGTGTCTCCTACATGTTCCGCTGGAACATGATATAACCAAGACGGAAAAAGATAAAGTGTATTTTCTTTTACTTTTATAGATATTTCTTCCTCGGCAAACTTAAATTTTATTTCCCCACCATCTTCTGGTACATTTAGATAGAATGTTGAAGAAACGGAAGGGCCTTTCTTTTGATGATGGTGCCAGAAATTATAACTTTTCTTTTCTGTTTGTACATACACATATACTTCTGGTTCCCACTGAAAATCTATTAGTTTATTTTGTTTTACAGATTTAATTCCATATCCTTCAAGACAACATAAAATTTGTTTTATGGTTTGGTGATATAATGGAGTAATTTTTTCTAAAAAATCGGGGTTGGTGTAAGGAGTGTTAAATCCCATGTTATCTAAAATTTGTTGATCTATTACAGAATTATATCTTTGAATAATTTCGTCTTCAAAGTTTTCTTTAATCAGATTTGAATATGGAAAATCTATTTCTATAACATTTATATAACCACTGCCAGAATATTGATGGTGATTTCTCAATGGAAATGTTTCACTTAAATTACCAACACAGACATCATCATCTAAAGATGTGATGTCAAATTTTTCAATTTTCATTATTTTATCCTTTATACATAATCAACTTTTACAGTTAAATTTTCTCCCGAACCACTATCTACATCTAAGGTTAATGTATCTGTAGTTAAAATTGAATTTGTTGTGAAATTTGCTGTAACTGTATTTTGTCCAGTTGGAATTGTAAATTGTTGCAATTCACTTCCGTTTTTATTAATTGAGAAAATTACTGCAGCGTTCACTGACTGTTCTATAGTTGCAGTTAATGTTTGTAGTGAAACAGTTCTATCTGGACTAAATGTTTTTGTTCCAGTTAAAGGTGCAACAAAGCTTCCTGCTCGTAACATATAAAATGTAGTATTTGCATTAGAATTTACCCAAGAGGTTCCATCCCACACATAAAGTGCTTTGGTTGCGGTAACAAATCCAAGATCGCCTTGTGTATTATCTGCTGTTGGTAAATCCGATAAAAGTGCATATGTTGTAACCCCTGCACCACCAGAACCAGTTGCACTACCGTCTGCGACTGCAGTAATCCATTCAGAACCATCCCAAATATACAACTTACTTGTATCTTGTGCAAATGCAATGTCACCGTTGGTATTTCCAACAAGAGGTAAATATGATTCTAGTGAATAAATTTCTACAGATGCAACTAGAGATGTTCCATCTGGCGCAACCAATGTTGCAGTACCAGCAACTTCTTTAATCTTATTTTTAAATGCTGGTGTGTTTTCTACATATGTTGATAAGTCTTGTGGTACAAATGTAGAGGTTGTTGCATCATAAACCAGACACATTTGTGATGTAAGGGTTGGAATTGGACGAATTTCCATTTTTTGCACATGTTTTTCTTGTGAGTGTTGTCCATAAATGATGTAATTTCCATTTTCGTTTTGTTCAACTTCCAAGTCTTTTACACGAATGGTTCCTCTCATGACTGAGTGATTCCCACATTGATAATATAAAACATCTGGTGCATTTGAAGGAACTGTAAATGTGATTGTGCCATTATCCGTTCTAGAATTTGTAACACCACTTGTCCATTCTCCGACATAATCTCCTGCAACAAATCCAGTACCATTGTCAGTAGTAAAGTAGAATGGATGTCCTACAGCATTAATATTCACAGTATATGTGCCACCACGATAAAATGGGCCAATCTCTGTATTATTACCACTTGCAGTTCCACTAAACACATATGCACCAGTTACTGCTGTTACTGTATAAGAAATCGATGGTGCAGTCAGTGTTGGTAATGTAATAGATGATGGAACAGAAACAGCAAGTCTTTGAACACTAGTTGTGTTGCCGCTATTAATGTCTGGATGAGAATGGTCGACTGTCGAATAAGTTGCCCAAGAAACTAAATTATCATCTCCAGCGCCCTCAATCCATTTTAACTTAAACGCATGTGCCTGTGTCATGTTTCCATACTGAGTATTTGCAAAGTTATTAATTTGATAAGTACCTTGCATGTATAGTGGGACACTTGTTTGAGTTTGATTTGTAATTGCTGTTCTTGCATATGGTAGTGCAGATTGTACCCAAGTCCATTGCCATGCAGTTCCATGTCCTGCAGTTGGATCTGCGACTTGAATTTCTAATGTCTCTGGTTGTACATTTGTGTCAACATTTGATAGATCATCTATAGTTGACGGAATTGTATCTGAACCAACTTTAGTACCTGTAGGTAAATTGATATTTCCATCGTTATCTACAGAAATTTGTGTACTTCCCAGATACATCGTATTTCCACTGATGTATAAATCACGAAACTTGTTTGACGGACTGCCTAAATCATATGCTTCATCTGAATCGGGAATCAGATCGCCAGTAACAGAAGTAATATTTGTTACTGTGACATTTGTTGGATTTCTTAATTGTTTGAGTGCCGATGATATTTTTATTATATCATCGGTAGTTGCAGTTGAAACAAGAGTGTTTGCTCTGGTATTGACTGCATTTTCGATATCGGCGTCTTCAGATAAACCTATACCCTTTGCAGAACGAGTAAGATCCAACAAACCACTTGCAGTTGCAGTTGGAATTGCACTTAGTAATTCTGTCTTGATTGATGCGATTGATGTATTTAGATTGCTATCCGCCATCGTAAACCCTTTTTAATATTATTTATAATTAATTTCTAGTTGAATATGTTTCTTTTATTTATATGTTTTTTAAACAGAACTTATACTGCCAGTGGCTGATACTTGGGCACTTAGATAAATCAATCCATTGTTAGGACAAACCGCATATGAATTAAAGTTTCCTTGATCGCAAGTAACTTGTACTTGGAAATCATAAACTCCAAAAGTATCGGTATAATTAGGAATTCTTCCGAAAGTATCCATTCGGGCTTCAACTACAGTACTTCCATGTGCAAATTCATTTGGATCTGCTTGCGCCATCCATCCAAATGTAAGTTGTCCAGACCCAGTGTTTGGTACTGGATAGAAGTTATTAGACTGGTATGGCCCTTGTACATCTAAAACTGGAGTTGGGCCAAATGCATAATTATAGTCATTCACATCACCACTCGCCAATTGCCTTTGCACACGATACATTGCCTGTACGGAAGTAATACCTGTTAATCCTGTATAGTTGATATATATGTCAACAGGTGTGGCCATTGCACCACTATCTCCTGATGCCTTTGTAACAATTATTCTTTCGTTTGTTGGATCGTGTCTAAATCCTATATAACACCATGCCTCAACGAACCCAATAGTATTATTAAATTGACGGTTAGTACCCCAATCAGAAAGGTCAAATCTATCATCAAAACTAACTGGATCTGGAGGCGTCAATGAAGTATCATTAATAATGAATGTATCGGATGCGACTTGAGTGGGTATTGTGGGCTCTGTGGATGTGCCGATGCGGATGACCGCATTCTCATCTCCTTCTGTTAACGAGTCAGCAGTAGGTACAACGGTAAATGAACCTGAGTTGTTTGTGATACTAAAAGAACCAGATGATTGCATAAATTGTGTTGATGGACTTACGGCCCAATATAATGTTGTTCCGTCTGGAACATCAGTTGTTGTTACATTAATTGTACCAGAAGAACCTTCGTTAATAGAATCTGGCGCTGTTACTGTATAAGTTGCTGGTGAAGTAGAAGTATCATTAATAGCAAATGCATCAGTCGCCACAATTGTACCTGTTACACTTCCAGTTCTAATTTCAACTGTTCCTTGTTCTGTTCCTTCAGTAGTTGCATCTTCAGTTGCAGAAATATCAAAACTTCCTGCATCATTGTTAATCGTAAATGAACCATTTTCTGGGGAAAGGTCTGTTGAAGGACTTACAGTAAACCACAAAGTTGTATTGTTTGGAACAAGTGTTGTATTGACTACAAATGTTCTGGTGTCTCCTTCATTGATAGAGGCAGGACTTGAAATTGAGTAAGTAGGAACATCTACATCAGAAATTGAAACTGTATCTGCAGTCTCTGATAATGCTCTAGTTATAGTATTCGCACCATCAGTAAAGGTAACATTTCCACTTATAGTTGCAATTAATGTTTCGGTTCCTTCATTCAATCCATCATCTTCGAATGTAATACTGAAAAGTGCAGTGTTAGAATTGATAGTAATAGTACTTGGAACGGGATCGCCGATTTGTACTGCTGCTGGATAATCTGCACTTGAAGAGGTTCCCACAAGAGAAAGATTAAATACTGTGCCGTCTGGTACATTAGATGTTGTTACTGTAAATGTTACAGTCTGTCCTTCTGATATACTTGTAGAGTCTGGAGAAAAACTATCTATACTTGGTTCTGGAGCAGGATCAGTTGGTGGTGGTGGCGGTGCCACTGGTGCTGGGCCTTCTATTATTGCCTTTCTTAACCACGCAACTTTACTTGAGTTATATACCCAAGTTCTACTTCCTATAGTATGTTCATCATCATTAGAAGGTGTAGAAGGAAAGTTTGCCATTTAATTTTCCTTAATAAATATAATACCATGCAACAGGGTCAGACGCACTAATCCCACCGATTGTAAATGAACCATTTGCATCAGCTGTTAGTGTTTGCGATCTGCCAGTGAGATTAGGTGACCATGCAACAACGGTGCGTCCTGCAGCCGCTGCAACTGTTACTGTTGAGTTGTTTCCATTCGCAGGAGTAGTCGTAGAACCAATTCCTGTTATCCCCCCACTACTCAAAAGTCCAGATGCATCACTTAGTTGATTTATATCTGAAATATTTACTTGCGTCCATGCGTTTGAGTTGTTTCTTACATAGAACTCACCACCACCAGTGTCCATCCAGAAATCTCCAGTAGAGGGGTCTGATGGTGCGGTTGTTCCAACTGTCGAGATAACTGCATCCTCGGCGTCTAGTTTAAGTGCAAGTGCATCTACGATTGTATCGTAAACTGATGCGTCATCATTGATTGCAGCTGCAAGTTCGTTTAATGTATCTAGTGCTTCTGGTGCGCCATCCACTAGTGCTGCAATTGCACTGGATACATGAGAATGTGTTGCGATTGGATCGTTGTTAATAGTTACAGAATCTGCACTTGGTACAAAAAATTCAACCTTACTTCCTTCTGAACTTGCATTAATTAATAACTCTCCACCAAATTCACTGATACTCGCACCTTCATTAAAAATCAATTCGTTTTGTACAGTTAAATTATTAGAGATAGTCGCATCATTCGCAATAGTTAAATCATTTGTTCCGATAATGTCGCCGTTTTCATCTACTCTAAAGATTGCATCCTCTTTACTTAGAGATGTATCAGTATTATAGTTATTGAATAATGCAAGATAATTATTTGCTTCATTATTGTTAGTATCTAAAAACATACAAATGGATTGGACTGAACTAAATGCAAGATTGTTTGCTCTATCTGATGGGGTGTCATAATCCATGAAAATTTTATTTGGATATGTTTCTGACAGTGCATAGTCCAGAGTTACATTTCTCCAAACTTTTTGTAGATTTTCTGTTTCATAATATTGAAGAATGTCATCTGTTTGAGCACCGAATGTGTCAAAATCTTCTAATTGATTTGATGTGATTTTCACGAAATTTGCTCCTACTGTCATTTTTAGGGGTACTGCAACTGCAGTTACTCCATATGTTTCTTTTAAATGTAGAACTTCAGCGTTTGCTGCGTTCATATTTTCTGCGACTTTGATAAAACTCCAATCGAGTTGGTTGCCTCCAAATGCAGTTTCTAATCTTCGCATCATTATATCAATTGGAAAGACAACGGCAACTTGCGCTTCAAAATTTTCTAATTCTTCTTTGGCAGTTGCCATGACATCGTAATAACGATAGTCAGAACTTTCTGCTATAGTAACATCTCTAGTTCTGGATATTGTAGTATCAGGATTATCAATATCCATTCTATATACATTATAACCTTGATATTGAGAAACTAATTGTTTTCTTGTATATGTAGAATTCGAAGTAGTTGTGTGGGTAGTTGCACTTGGTGTGTTTTGACTAGTTATAATACTATTATTTTCAATTATTCCCCAACTTCCTACAGTACCATCAGTCAACCCCCCAAATGGCCTTGATGTAGTAATAATAGTTTGATTGTTCCAATCATCAAAAATGCTGTATGTCATATTTGCAGGCCTAGAACCAATTCCCTGCATCCATTGTTGATGTTGTAGTTGGTCTGTTACTCCCGAAATTGCGGTTGGAGTTGTTGTATAATTCCATAAAGTATCTCCAACTCTTCCGTCTATGATAACTCCTCTAAATTGATCACTTGAGTCTGTATAATTGATTAATGATTTTATTTTTCTTCCGGCCAAAACTGAAGGTGAAATGATAGTATCTCCAACTGCTAGGCCTTCAGTTATCATATCATCAAATTCGGTTGGTGTCATCATTAAAACATAATCAGGAGACCATAAACTTACATTTCCATTTGAGTCATATGCCCATGAAGGTGCAGAATACCAAGTTCCAGCCCCACCAGTAAAACTGCCAACACCAAATGAACTAAATTGAGTTGTAATTCCACCAAAAACATTTTGTAGTCCAGTAAAACCATTTGTAGTGGTTCCCTGTTCTGCACTTGCAGTCGCTTCTACCCATCCAGAACTTAATGTACCAGTTGCAGGACTACCCAGCAACACATTTTGAAAGTCTTCTCCAAACACAGTAACATTTTCTGTAATAGTACTCGTTGTAAATTCATTATATGATGAAGAGTCGATTACATCTCCAGCCTCATAGGAGTTGCCATTTAATAAGGTTAGTGTTGGTGCCCTAGAACCGAAATCATAATTTCTCAATATTACAACACCATCTACTACTAAAGACCAAGTTCCTTTTAAAGAGCTTGCGTTAACTGTTAGTGATGGAACCAGTGTATTAACTGCTCCATCAATATCCGAACTTTCTAAATGGTGAATCCAAACTGTTTGAAAGTTACTTGGATTTACATAATCTGTATAGTTTGTTGCCATCTTTTGCCCAATATTTAAAATTTTCTACTATTTATATTGACAGAAATGACGAATGGTGGTAGTATAGCTGAAAATGGAGAGACCAATGACATATGAACAATTAATGGACAGACGCATAGAAAGTGTGGCTAGAATAGTTGAAAAATTTGAAAATAATAAATCTAGTTGGGGATACCAATATTGGTCTCAAGTACTTGAGTATCTAATCAGGAATCGCCCAAAAACACTTCATTGAGGTAAAAAATGAATAAACCTAGACTTACAGATCCAGAGATTGAAATGTTGGTAATTTTAATCGAAGAGTGTTCAGAATTGCAAAAAGTTGCATCTAAAATAATTAGATTTGGAAGAGATGCTGATAAAACAGATCAACTTGCAGAAGAAATAGGCGATATTCAATGTATGATCGACCTTTTGCACGAATTTGATTTAGTTTCTTTCAACGAGATTGATGAAAGAGCACATCAAAAGAAAGAAAAACTCAAAAAATACTCAAATATATTCTTGACATAACCAATAAAATGATATATTATGGTTATTGAAAATTTGGAGATTACTTTATGGTTGAATTACCTTTATATTGGATTTTAGTATTCTTAATGTCTGGCCCCACTGGCGAAGTTACAATCTTCGATCAAGAACTATACGAAACCGAACAGAGATGCGAGGAAGCAAAATCTTTTATTGTTTCCAATCTTGGGGAGCCGATGAACTATGAAGTACTATGTTTTAAAACTGATAGACCTTTTGGAGATTAATAATGGCAAATCATGTACACTGGAGCATTACATTCGATTCGATGAATGATGCAGCAAAAGAAAAATTAAAAGAAATTCTAGGGCGTGTTAGAACTGATACATCCCATCAATGGTTAGGAGATATTTTTGTAGACCCTACCAGTTCAATAACATATGAAGAGACAGAACAGTATAGTTGGACTACTGAACATGTCGGGCCCAAATGGAGTTATATTGAAGACATGGATGCCGATGAAGGATATTTAAACGGTGAATCTGCATGGAGTCCACCAGAAGGTGCATTAAATTATCTTTTAGAAGAATTGAGTGAACTCGACCCAGAAATGATTACTATCTTTACATATGAAGATGAGGCACCCAATTTTGCAGGGGCCTATGTATATGACGGAGATGAATTATATGATGGATGGGAAGACGAATACGAAGAGATCGTTGACGCTGTGATTGCAGAATACCCTAAAGAGTTGCATGGAAAATACAATTTTGATGACTTGGAATGGGAAGATGACGAATCTTCAGATTTTTTCCAAGATGTTATGTGGGAATCATTGAGTGATCGTCAATGGGAAGATGCGGCAAACTTTGTCGTAAGTCTGAAAGAATGGCGCAATGAACATGCAATTGGTGAAACTGCATGAGAATCGACAGTGAAGTAAAACTGGATTACAACAATGTCCTCATTCGCCCCAAAAGAAGTACACTAACTTCTAGAAGGGAAGTTGACCTTGCACGAAGGTTTACATATAGAAACTATTCTGCAGATTTCCCAGATAATGTAAGTGATGTGCATTACGAAGGTGTGCCCATCATGGCTGCAAATATGGATGGGGTGGGTACTTTTGACATGGCAGACAAACTCGCAGAGGGTGGCCTTTTTACATGTCTCGTTAAAACATATACAGTGAATGAACTTGTTTCTTATTTTGATAACGACATGCAAGAAAGAACTGAATGTGTTGCCATGTCTATTGGAATAACAGATGCAGACGAAATGAAGTTTCGTAATGTTTATGAACAAGTCGGTACACTTTTAAAATATGTCTGTATTGATGTTGCAAATGGATATACGGAAAGATTTGTAGAGTTTGTAAAACTGTTTCGTCAAAACTATCCAAGAATTGTAATTATTGCAGGAAATGTTGTTACTGCAGATCAGACACAGGAGTTAATCTTAAATGGAGCAGATATTGTTAAAGTGGGTATTGGCCCTGGCAGTGTGTGTACTACTCGTATTAAAACTGGAGTCGGTTATCCTCAACTCTCCGCTGTTATCGAATGTGCTGATGCCGCTCATGGCCTTGGCGGGCATATTATTGCTGATGGTGGGTGTACGACAGCTGGTGATGTTGTAAAGGCATTTGCTGCTGGTGCAGACTTTGTAATGCTTGGCGGTATGCTCGCTGGACATATTGAGGGTGGTGGAGAGGTTATAAATAAATATTACGAGACAAACGAAGTTGTATATGAAGTAGGCGATCATTTAGATAACCGTACACGCAAAGTAGAAGTGAAAAAATTTGTGAAGTTTTATGGAATGAGTTCAGATGCAGCAAACACAAAACACTTTGGTGGACTGAAAGACTATCGTGCAAGTGAGGGTAGAGAAGTACTCGTTCCATACAGGGGTACTGTTGCATCTACTGTTCAAGATATTCTTGGCGGAATGCGATCAGCATGTACTTATGTTGGCGCAGATAAGTTGAAAAGACTAAGTAAATGTACAACTTTTATTTTGTGTAATGATACACATAATAGAGTATACGAGGCAAAAAATGTATGAGTACACATTAACTGTGCATGATATGGCCAAGGCGGCAAGTTATGCATATTTAACAAAAAACGAAGCAGACCCTAAGTTTTATAAAATGGGATATCCGCATGTAAGATACTATGATAATTCGGGGGCCCAAGCATATGTAGTTTGGAACGAGGATAATGTTATTGTCGCATTTAGGGGAACAGAACCAGACCAATTCAATGATATCAAGGCAGACCTTAAAGCATGGCCGAAGAAATCACTTCTTGCAGGAAGAGTTCATTTAGGATTTGAAAAAGAAGTTTCCAAATTATGGGAATTGGTAAAACAACAAGTTTTAGATGTGAGATTTAATCAGACACTTCAAAAAAATAGAAAGTTGTTTGTGACTGGACATTCATTAGGTGGTGCGATGGCCACCATTGTCGCCGGCAGATTACCATCGGTAACTTGTTTATGTACATTTGGTTCGCCAAGAGTCGGCAATCGTGAATACTGCAAATCTAATATTTCAAATCATATTCGAGTTGTAAACAATAATGATATAGTACCAAGTGTACCGCCTGCAATCTTTACTTATAAACATCATGGTGAGTTGTGTTATATTAATTTTTATGGCAATATTCGTAAAATGACACCATGGCAAAGATTTAAAGATCAGATGAGAGGACGATGGGCTGCCCTAAAGAAAAGACAATTTTTTGATGGTGCTTATGACCATGGTATGAAATATTATATGAGATATACGGAAGGGTTCAAAGAATCCATAGGAGACAAACCGTGACTGCAAAAATGATTGCAGATATACAAAGATTGAGGGATCTTAACCGCAAAAAATTAGATGGTAAAACCCTTGTAAAGGCAATTCCAGATCACATTAGATCACATTTGTTAGGCGAAATATCTGGATATGACAAAGTACTAAAGATATTGGAGAATACAAATGTGGGAAATGATAGAGAGGATGGCAACCGATAGGTTGTGGATTTATACAGGCATTGCAGGAAGTCTTTTTGGTGCTGCATTTTTAATGTGGTTCAAAGATACTCGTATGGGACTATGGGGATACGCCAAGTTCGATACTTTTATGGCGTATCTTGCGGAGAGGTGGGACATTACTTGGTTGCAAGAACCACCAGATGCCTGGCGTAAAAGATATCCTAAAATGACTGGCAAGATTGACGAACTGGAAGAAAGACTTAAAAAATTAGAAAACAGGTGAGTTCTATGAGTGATGTGGATGTTTCATCAGACATTAAAGAAAAGTTTGAAAAAAGTCAAATGTCCAAGGCGGGAAAAATCGCTATGGAACTTTCTCAAGAAAGAAAAAGACTTAGGGAAGAACTTGCCCAACTGCAAAGTGAAGTGGACGACCTTACTCCAACAACACCAGTCGGCACATTTGACTGGTATGTTAAATGGATGTCTACTATCTTTGCAGTTTTTGGTATTTTTTCTCTGAGTGCTGGTTTTGAAATGGTAGGACAAATCTTATATGTAGTTGCAAGTATAGGATGGGTAGTAGTAGGAATGCAATGGGGCGACAGGGCAATTATGATAGGTAGTTCTATATCTGGTACTTCTGTTGCTTTAAATCTTGTTGAATTAATTACTAGGACATAAATTTGTATGAAAGGATTGTATATTGTAGTACTTGCACTTTTTTTGAGTGCATGTAGTAGTGGGGAATCATATCCCCTAGCCGGGACACCAGTTGCAGATTATTGGTGTCAAAACTACTCTAAGTTTCAAGAATACCACGATGGTAAGGGCGGAACTTATGTAGTAGAAGAAAAGTTATCAGAAGATTGTGGTTATGAGGAACCAGTTGTCGTTTTTAAAATGACTTTGCCAACTGGTGATAGATTCAACCCCGTTGTGGTTGAAGTTTCATATGAACAGTTTGGTGAACCAGTAGAAGATATTATATTAGATTGGTGGTATGAAACTACAAAAGAAACAATAGGGCGGGTTGAAACTCCCGATGAGTATACACTTTTAATTTATGGTGATGGAAGAATTGGTGAAGGTACGATTATTTTAAATGATGAAGAATTCCTTTACACTATAGAAGATGAACCAAGATGTGCCCATGAAGGTCTTGTAGATTGTCTTGGATATGCGGTGTCGAGAAATTCACCAGAAGAAGGATTTATTTTTTATGGTGAAGATGATGAATCTATTGTTAATTTTGAATTAACTATTTTTGAATATGAACGTCATATTGAGGGTGATGACATGGAACCAGGCCTTATTTCAAATATAGACCCGAATGACGACCCTTCTAGATTGTGGGTGAAGTGGAATACAAGAGTTGAAAAATTTAACAAACTGTATGAAGATTCTGGCGTCTTTGCTAGATTTGTACTCAAAGAAATTTGGATAGCCCATTATCACGGATTATATAATTTAGAAAAAATTGCAACAGAAGTTAATACAGACATTGTATTGGGTGCAGGAACCACATATGTAAACACTTGCGGTGTTGCATATCCCAACACTAGATTTTATGAGGGGTATCCTATTGTTTCAATGGCAGCTTGTACATGGAAAACCGATTTACACGAAATCGGACATTCGATAGGACTTGCCCACGGCCCAGAAAATCAAGGATTTCCAAACTCTGGTTATATATTTCCACAGTTTGGTCATGGGTGGAATGATGTGTGTGGAGAACATGATGATATAATGTCTTATGGATATTGGGACAATTTTCATAGTAATTCGTTACTTACTTGTGGACAAATTCTTGGCGATGCATCTAGAAATATACCAGAAGATATTGCAGGGAATCGACAAATTACGGATACTGCATATGCAATTAACAGAGTGAGATATGATGTATCTCTTATTAATGATGACAATAAATATAGGAATGACGCAGCTGCAACTGTTAGAGAAATAGAAAGATTGGATAGACCAATCATCATAGATTAGGAGTTTGAAATGGGTGGAGACTTACAATTAGCACTTGATGTGATATCAATACTTGCAGTGATAGGTGTTTCTATAGGAATATTTCTTAGTATCGTATTTGGTTTCATTAAGTTTGGTTTCCAGTATTCTTTATGGATTGTTCTTGCATCTTTGGTAATATGGTATATAACTTGATGCAAATCTGACAAATGTTACAAAGGGTGGTATTATTACTGCCCTTTTTTTGGCCTAGAATGAATCAAAATCATAAATACAGGTGAGAGGATTCTTTTATGGACTTTTTATCTTTAGTAGCCGATGTCGGGTTTCCGATTGCCTCTGCTCTTGCCGGAGGTTTTTTCGTTTTCTTAACATTAAAATTTATTCTTGCTGGGGTTTTGGATAATATCAAAACACAAAGAGGGTTTGTGCAATCTTTAGATAATAGAGTGAAGACCATGAATAATGAACTCTTGCGAATTGATATACTAATGTGTAGATCATTTAACATTCCATTATTGCCTGCAGATCTTAATAGAATTGCAAGAGCGGATGGACAAACAGATGCGAGGAAAGATTAATGCTTTGGAAAGACTTACTATTAATGAAATTTAAAAACGGATTTAGAATTACATCGGCAAAAGATCCAGACGATAAATTTTTTGTTATTGATGATGTTGAGTTACAGATTGGTGATTTATATCAAGTTGGGCCTAATGGTTATTTTGAAAAAATTGGAAGTGTTGCAGAGGATACTACGACATGATTTGGTTAGAATATGTCATCGAGCAAGCTGGAAGGAACTTTAAAGTTCGTGGCGAATGGGAAGGTGAACTCATGGGAATAGATGCAGACGGAAGTGAGAAAGAACACTTTCTGTATAAGCCTGGAGACCTTTTTCGTGTGAACGAAAAGGGTTGGTTATGTCATATCTCTGGCGATGACGGTGTAAATAGAGAGTAAAATGGACTTAGAATTAGGATCATTAATAGGACAATATGGATTTCCTATCATAGCCGCATTTGGACTGGGTTATTTCATATACTATATCTGGCATTGGGTAACAGAAGAGGTAGATCCTGTTATTGAAGAATCACATATGACTCTGATAGCACTAATCGATAGGGTTAGAATGTTAGATAATGATTTGATTAGATTGAATACAAAGTTAAATATGATTTTACAACAGAAGGGAGTTGTTGTCCCATCTGATGAAGAAGTAGAAGAAGTTATAAAAAAACGAAAAGAAAATTCCTAGAGGAAAACTTATGAAAAAAATACTTATGACAATAGGTTTAACATTTTTGAGCGGTAATTTATATGCTTCAGAATTAACTTGGGGATTTAAGAATCCCGCCTTCCATTATGGAAATGGTTATTCGACACATGTATTAAGTGTTGAACAATTACAACACAACAGAAAAGAAGATTTAAGAAAAGAGGCAGAAGCAGAAGCGGCAAGAATTCAGAGAGAACTTGAAAATACAACTCTTGCTAAGTTTTTAAGAAACATTGAATCTCGAATTTATGCAACATTATCTAAACAGATGGTAGATGCAATGTTTGCTGATTGTGGAGATACATGTTCTAATACTGGGACGGCCGATATCGAAGGTTCTACTATAACTTGGGTAAAGGATCCAATTGCTGGTACTATAACACTAACTGTCGTTGAAGAAGATGGAAGTGTTACTGAAATAACAATTCCAACAGGGGAGTTTGGTTTTTGATAAAATTAGTACCATTAATATTTTCTCTTTTAGTTTTATCTGGATGTGCAACTCAAAAAAGTCTTGAAACTTTGTGGGATGTTAATACTTCTCCAGAACTACAGGAGAGTCCTATTAAGGAACGTCTTGCGGCGGTTCCCCCAATTGATGGGCCAAAAATTACGATTGCTGTTTATCAGTTTTTAGATAAGACTGGACAAAGAAAATCTGCATCTAATATTGCAAGTTTAAGTTCTGCAGTAACTCAAGGATCAGAGGTTTGGGTTATAAAGGCACTTCAAGATGTAGGTAATGGTACATGGTTTGAAGTTGTAGAACGTGTTGGTATGGACAATTTAATAAAAGAAAGACAATTGATTAGACAAACAAGAGATGTCTATGACAAAAATCGGCCAGGAGGCCCAGAACCACTAAGTCCTATGATTTTTGCAGGACTTATCCTTGAGGGGGGAGTGGTTGGTTATGATTCAAATACGGCGACAGGCGGTGTCGGCGCTAGATACTTAGGAGTTGGCGCACAAACAGAATATAGAATAGATACTGTTACTGTGGTTATGCGACTAGTAAGTGTTAGTACAGGTAAGGTGTTGATGAGTATCGCAACGGATAAAACCATTGCAAGTTATCGAAGTGGAGCAGATATATTTAAATTTTTAGATCTTGGTACAAAACTCGTAGAAACTGAAACCGGCTTTTCATCGAATGAACCTGTTAATTATGCTGTCAGAGCAGCAATAGAACAGGGCGTGATCGAGTTAGTTTATGGTGGAGTAAGAAAACAACTCTGGAAAATGGAATTAAATCAAGAGGACTAATATGTTTAAAAAAATACTAATAATTTTTGCACTTCTGTACACTATTCCAGTATACGCTAATGAAATCTACATTACACAATCTGGCGATGATCTGGACTTAGATATTGTACAAGATGGACAAGACAATAAAATTGGTGATTCGACTACTGATATGACATTGCAAGGCGATACAATGACATTTGATATTACCCAAACGGGCAATTTCAATGAAATTGACGCTGTAATTAAAGGTAATACTTATACAGGAACATGGGTATTTACTGGAGATACAAATACAGTGGACTTGACTTGTGATACTACTTCGGGTGTAAACTGTGAAACTGTTACTTTAGATATTACGACAACTGGGGATGATAACCAATTTCAGATGTATATCGGCGAGAACAATGACGCAGAAAATTTAGTTGCAGATTTCACAATTACTGGTGACGGTAATGTAATCGATTTAGTACAGGACGGAACAGAGGCAGATATCACTGTTACAGTTGATTCTTCTTCAAGTCTTGCATCTGGTACAATCACACATGCAACTACAGGACTTTCTACAAGTGCGCCAGGAAACTACATTGATATAGATCAAACTGGAAATGGGGATATTAACGGACACAGTATTACACTAGACATTACTGGTGGCGGTGGAAATTTTAAAATTTCCCAATCAGGAATTTATGATAACTTAATTGACGCCACTTTTTCTGGTGATAACGCAGACGTTAATATAACACAACGAGACTGATGTTTAGGTACATTTTCTTATTACTCTTAGTGTTATGTTTTCCACATAACCTATATGGTGCTGCAGGGACTATAACTGACCTGAGTGGAAGTGGAGTATTGGAAAGAGATACTGATGTTATTATTGGTGATTACGGCATAGGTGTTGAGTCTATGGATGTCGCAGTTACTGAAAGTGGTAAGATGCGAATAGATTTCATTGATAATACTAGAGTAGATTTGACAGAACATACCAGACTATTAATAGATGATTTTGTTTATGACCCCAATAGTGGAACTGGTTCTCTTGGATTGAGGGCTACATTAGGCACTATTCGTTACGCAAGTGGTAAAATCGCCACAAACAGTAGACAAAGAGTTAATATCAGAACTCCAAGTGCAAAGATTAGTGTAAGGGGTACTGATTTTATTATGGTTGTTGATGAAATTGGCGGCAGTATGATTACATTACTGCCAAGTTGTGATATAGATGGTTATTGTGTCACTGGTGAAATTTTGGTTGAAACTGATACAGGGTTTGTTATAATGACTCAGGCGTTTCAATCTACCATTGTGAAGAGTATGTGGTCGAAACCATTACCGCCAATTACACTAGATATATCTGAAGGCGATATTAATAATTTATTAATGTTAAGAAAAAAGTCACCTTATGAGGAAGAAGAACAAGAAATTATGAGGAAGGCCAGAAAAATGTTTGATTTTCTGGATATAGATTTTCTTGAATTTGATGATTTAGATCAAGATGCATTAACTGATGATATTAAAAATATATGGGTAACTGAATTGCACGATTCTAATTATTATCTACAAGAACTATTACACGACATGTTAGATCAGTTAAATTTGGCACTTGCGGAAATATTTAGAGATGAATTAGATAAACAAAATGAAGAATTTTTTGCACAAAGGGTTTATGGGTATGATGAAACGACAAGAATCACTATAGAAGATATTAATCCTATGTGGAGAATTATAAGAGAAGATGCTGGTGTTACTCAAAGACTAGATTTGAAATTGCATCAAGAAAATGGATACACAATAAACGTGGAGCAGGGAGATGAAGCAGTATACGATTACCGCCTTGGTGTTGGTACTAACACTATCGATATCACCCAAAGTCAGTAGTAACGAAATCTATATTACTCAAAGTGGAGACAATCTCACTTTGGAGATTCAACAGCGCAGTGAAAATAACTATATTAATCTAAGTTCTACAGGGCCAAATAATGACATTACTATACGGCAAGGTATCCACGATGATAACACATATGATGGTGACGAAACTGGTGGGCATGAGGCATATTGGACTGTAACTGGTGATGGGAATACAGTTGCAAGTTATCAAACAGATACCAATAGAGGTGGTGGCGGTGGTGCAGCACACCACTTAGCAAATATAGTAAATGGTGATAGTAATACAGTAGAACATATACAAATGGGTAAGGCTGGACACGATGGTTTTGTAGAGATACAGGGCGACAGTAACACAGTAGACCTATATCAAAGAGGGAATGGTGGCCAGAAATGGACAGATATTGTACTTACTGGAGATGGCCATACAGTAGATGTTGAACAACGAGGCAGCCAAAGTGCAACAGCCGCAATAGATCTAACTAACTCTGGTGGTGCATATACCTTAAACTTGACTCAAAATGTAACTTCATCTGCAGGCTCTTATAGTGTTACAGGATATTGTACAAATTCGGCGGGATGCTCGGTAACTATAAACGGAAACAATTGAGGTTATTTTTTTTATAAATATGTTTCGTGATTATATCAATCACATGTATCATTTCATACTTGGAGGCTATAATGACTACAGCAGTTGCGTTCGAGCGGGCTGCGAAGATCATTGATACAAAGTTTGAGGAAGTGAAACAGAATGAACAAGTGTGTAAATTCTGCGAATTACTACAAATGATGAGTTTAATGACTTTGCCTTTCGCTATTCCTTACTTCATAATTTATTGGAGTTACAACTAAAAACAAGACCCGCTTAATGCGGGTTTTTGTTTATAAATAGTCACGAAATGAGGTACTAATGGAGACTTTAGCGGGATATTTATTTTTCGTAACTTTAATAATTGTAAACACATCACTGCATGTGTTTATTTGGAAGTCATTGGATGGAGAATTACCAGAATGAAAAAACTCTTACTGTCTCCCATATGGAGTATTATTATACTTCTTTTATGTACTTACGGATACTATACAAATCCAAATTTATTAGAAAGTTTAAGACTTAGATACTTCGATAGTCTTATAGTCAATCAACCAATCCAAGAAAATAATATCTACACAGTCAATATTGATGATGCAACTATCAATCAATATGGACAATGGCCATTTCCAAGAAACATATATGCAGATATAATTAAAGACCTGTACGACAGAGGTGCAGGATTAGTTGTGTTTAATGTACTCATGAGTGAAAATGATAGATTTGAGCAGGACGAAGTTCTGTCAAGAACAATGATGGAAAATCCAGTCATTCTGAGTATTATAGGATCTGAGGAGAATAAAAATGAACCGATCAACCCTGGCGCTGGAATTATTAATTCTGAGTTTATGCATCTCATTCCAAGTGTATCTGGCATCACATCTAATATTGAATTACTTGAAACTTATGCACTTGGTTCAGGGATAGTTGATACTTATCCAGAAATTGATGGTGTTACACGAAGAGCTCCACTAGTTTTTGAGTCTGGTGGTGTCTTATATCCTAGTTTGACGATGGAAGTATTGAGAGTACTTGCCGGCGACAAATCCTTCCAAATTAAGTTATCACCATTAGGGGTAGATAAACTTAGAATACCACAATATGGGCCTATCCAAACAAATGAATTGGGAGAAGTTTGGATTGATTGGTCGCAGGGATACAGAAGTGCGAGTGTTGTAGATTTGCCAGATAATTTTGATGGTGCGGTTGTATTTGTCGGAGTTAGTGCATCATCAACCACACAACCAATTTCTACTGCGAAAGGTGGGGTGTGGCCACACGAAATACAGGCAGCGATGTTAGGAACTGTATTCAATGAATCTAATATAGTAAGACATCCAGACGCAAAGGCGTGGGGAGAAATTAGTGCATTAGTGATTGCAGGACTTCTTATCATATTATTATCAAAGTGGACATATCTAGGGTTAGGATTTTATGTTGTATCTATGGTAGGTTTTGTTGGTGGATCGATATATGCATTTAGAACAGAAAATCTACTCATTGATGGTGCAACCATTTCTGCATTTTTACTATTGGTTGGACTTAGTAGATATCTTGCAAAATTTTTAGATGAGTTCTTACAGAAACAGGCTATCAAGAAACAATTTGAGGGATATGCATCGCCTGCTGTAGTAAAATTATTACAAAATAATCCAGACCTTGTAAAGAAAGGTACGAAAAGAGAGATCAGTATATGTTTTTCTGATTTGAGAGGATTCACTCCGCTAGGAGAATCTTTTGGTGATGATGTGCAGGGACTAACGGAAATAATGAATGGATATATGGATGCAATTACAGAGCCAGTATTAAAAAATAACGGAATGATAATTAAGTATATTGGTGATGCTTCTATGCATATTCATAACGCACCAGTTGATGATGAATCACACGCACATACATCTGTAAGAACAGGATTGGAAATGTTAAAGGCGGTTGAAAAGTTTAACGATAGACTTGTTGCCGATGGAAGACCACCAGTTGGTATGGGTGCTGGTATTAATACTGGTGTTGGTTATATTGGAGAGATGGGTTCGACTAAAAGATATAGTTATGATGTTCTTGGTGATTCGGTTTCTACTACCGCACGATTAGAGGGACAGTGTAAGGCATATGGTGTACTGTTGATTATTGGCCCAGAAACATATAGAAGAACTAAAGAAGATTTCTTTTATTTAAAATTAGACGACCTTGCGGTAAAAGGAAAAAGTATTGGTTTGCCGATATACACAGTTTTAGACGATGAAAGGGCCGATTGGCCAAAGTATAAACTGGTACACAGAAATATGTTAAAGTTTTATAGAAAGAAACAGTTCGATAAGGCAATAGAACTGTGCGAGTTATTGAAAGGACAATTTGATGGCAAAATGGATGGATATTACGATATGTGGATGGAACGTTGTGATTTCATGTCAACGCAAGATCTCCCAGAAGATTGGGACGGAATTTTTAGAGCAACAACGAAGTGAACCAGCCTATGGACTTCAAGAAAGAACAGAAGATATTAAACGAAAAGTTGCAGAACTTAGAAAAGGACTCACTGAAACAGACTATATTCATTCCTTACGGCGGGAACAGTCTACTAAAGTGGAAAAGAGGGACGAGAAAAAGGACACCAGTAGTGAAATGGACTCGTTGCGAGAAAAACTAAGAAAGAAGAACAAATGACAAGAGTACTATCAATTACCGAAAGTGCAAAAATGTACCTATTGGATGTTTTATCTAAAAACAATGAAACTCATATAATGTTTGGAATGCAAGGTGGTGGATGCGCTGGGTTTGAATACTTTTGGAAACTTGGTAGTGAAGAGCCCATAAAAGACTCAGATGAAATTATAGAATTGTCAGACCGAAAGGTTCTCGCAATAGATAGTCACAGTTTAATGTATATATTAGGTAGTACTATTGACTATCAAGAAAGTCTTACTGGTAGTATGTTAGTAGTAGACAACCCACAGGCAAAGAGCTCTTGCGGTTGCGGTGTTAGTGTAAATATTTAACATTTTTTTAAAAAAAATTATAAGTTCTTGTTTTTCAAGGACTTTTTTTTGAACTTTTTTCTCCAAAAAGCTTGACATTTGGTTCGAAAACCCTTATATTATATATGTAAGGTTGATAAAGGAATGATGATGTACAAAGTGATATACAAAATCTACGGAAAGTACTCCCATGTCTATTCATTTGAATCGTATGAACAGGCAAAAAAGTTCTTTCACAAGATCCGCAAATCCCCCAAAGTAACATATGCAGAATTGGATGTAGCATAATGAATGTGATGTTCCAAGAGTTGGAAATTGGTGCCCCTATCATTACTGATTATGGGTACTGGACAGTGAATGGTGAAGTAACATCTCTTCATACTGATGAGAGTGGTGACGAACTAGTTACCGTCATGTATGAAGATGGTGCAGTTAAAGTTTATCGTAAAGAGGAAATACAATAATGCAAGTTGCAGTAATACATACCGCCTTTGAAGATGTGCCACAAACAGTGGCGTTTGTTGAGGTTGGTGAACGAACAGGTGATGACGCTCTAGAATATGCGTATCGTTGGACTAACAATGTAATGGGTTCTTGGAGTATCAAAGAACAGTTTCTTGGAGGAGAAAAAAATGGAGATTACAATGATGATGTTACTGTCATGGCTCCTCTACATTGGAGTGAACGACACCAGACTCACATGGGATTGCGTTCAACCAGTGTTGGTGACCAGATGTTGATGGGTACTACAAAGTACCGTGTTGCTGCAGTTGGATTTGAGGAAATCTAATTGTGGAAATTTTAGAGACAATTTTCTCTATTTTCTTAGTGATTGTCATGGGATTCTTTGCATACATGAGTGCTCATGTTGTTGAAGAGAAAAAAAGAGGGAAAAGAATCCCTCTTCCATGGGAAAAAGATTTTCGAAAAAAAGATCAAAAAAAATCATAAGTCATTGATTTTAAACGATTCTTTTTTGAAGAAAAAGCTTGACATTTGGTTCGAAAACCCTTATATTATACATGTAAGGTTGATAAAAAAGGATTCGTTATGACAGTTACTCCAGAACTCAAATCTTTCATGGAAGCAGTTTGGACTGCTTCATCAATCTCAGGTAACACGGTTGTTGACCGCCGTGTTAAATTCGGTTCACAACCCGATATTCAATTTACTGTTGAACTCCCTAGTGGGGAGATCGATTTCGTATCTGCTTTCGACATGTTCGAAAATAATGTGGAGTTTGTATAATGTTAAGTCAATTACCTTTTGAACGTCAAATGCAATATTGGGATGGCGTAAAGGATGCAAATGACTTCACTGCTCGTTGGAGTATTTACGACCATATCAATAGTTGTAATGAAGAGATGCCTCTCAAAGCCAAGACTCGTTATGTTCTTTATGAAGGACTGGAAGTTAAGGTTGAAGGAAATACTTGGTTAGATTTATATCGTGCTGCCAATGAGGCAGTTGAAAAATCTGGTGATACCCATCATATCTTCATTGAAAATTTTGATATGACTGATGATGGAAATTTGGAACTTTTTTGTGGGAGTTAACGCATGACTGTTGGTATGTTTGAAGAAGTTGAGGTTTTGGAGAATGCAATCATTGCATTTAAAGAGGGTGCTAGTGATGAAAAACGAATGGCACTTGTTACTCTGGAAAATCTGTTGAATCAGAAATTGGTAGAGGTAGAGGCATATGATGCATGGGTTGAAGAACAATCCCTTATCTATCTTGATGGTATTGGAGAAGGAATGATTCGATGAGTATTATCGAAAAAACACTAGAAGAAATGGTATACGATGATATCCAAGAATGGATTACTAAGAAGTATAGCCATTTTAATAAAGATCTTTTCGAAGATTACGTCATTGAATATTGGGAAGATTATTTTTCGTCAAATAGTGAAAAAATGCTTGACAACTTCGACCCAATTCGTTATGATAATAATGAAGACCCGATTGATTACTAGGAGAAAGTTATGACAGAACTTCAACAATACATCGAAACCGAAAATGCCAAGTGGGTTGCAGAGTGTCAGGCCAATGGTGCAGAGTGGTATACTACCACTGTTACCGATCCTGCACATTGGGCGGAGATGGGCGTGTTTACTGTTGAAGATTATAAGAGGCATCAAGTAGTTGGTTATATCTCAGATGCACATAAAGATGCATATGGTTTCCGGCCTCGTGGCTACGACTGGGATGCCATGACTATGGATGAACTGAATCAGTGGGCTGATGAGTTATCCGAAGAGGTTGCTCGTGAAGTTGAGCGTGAAGAAGCTCGTAAGTCTAAAGCTTTGGCCGAGTTTAAATCTCTAGTGCAGAATACAATTGAGATGGGTGCCGGTGATGAAGAAACTGCACTTCGTTGGTTAACTCAAAGTGAAGAGTTTTATCATTCGCAAGATGTGGAACATTGGGTATACAACCAAGGTATTCTGTTTACAGACTATGGTCGTGAACTGGTAAACCGTCTTCTCAATGTGGTTTCATATAAGGAATATGATGCCGCATAAATATTAGATGGGTATTCCCCCTACAGAGAGGTATCAAGATGTTCAAAAGAGCAGTATTAGCGTTACCCCTGCTCTTTATGACAGCAGGGATTGCAAACGGACAAGAGATTCAACCAACGCCGAGGCCAACACCAACACCACTGGCAACCATGCATGGGTGTGATACTGAATCAAATTACCTATTTGAGTTAGTTCAAAACAAATATGGAGAATTGCCATTAGGTAGTTCTATATCAACTATAAGATTATTGAATGGACAGTGGATTAAGGTTGAGACTTTTTGGTTAATGAATCCAGAGAAAGGTTCATACAGTATTATTGCAGTATTTCCAAATGGATATGGTTGTCTCATACTAAATGGTAATAATTTTATACCATATAACAAAGTAGAGGATGGAGAACCCAGTTAATGGTTGACAATATCAGGCGAGAATCTTATTGGGATTATATGGGCCGGCGTCTTAGAGAAGAACAGGCGAAAGAAGGAGAGTTGATGTCAGTACAATTAGAAGAAGACGATGAAGGAAATCTTGTACTGCCCCTACCTACTGAATTACTAAATCAGATGGGTTGGGATATTGGTGATGATTTAATATGGGAAGAGGCACATCATGGCACTTACACAATTCGGAAGAAAGATTAAAAATACTGCAACTATTGCATTAAATGGACTTATAGTTGTTAGTATGCTCTCAGTCGCATCCGCAGCGACACACATGGACGAAAAAAGAGAGATGACTGTTGATGATATTGCATCCATTGAGTGTCTTGCACTTAATATATATTGGGAGACAAGAGCAGTTTCGCTCGCTGATGCTATGGCCGTTAGTGATGTTGTTCAGAACAGGGTAAACCACAAACATTTCCCAGATACAATTTGTGATGTTATTTATCAAGGTGAAAAAAAACCATCTTGGAAAAATCCTGATAAAATGGTAATGGTTCGAAATCGATGTCAGTTCTCTTGGTATTGTGATGGAAAATCTGATGTTCCAAGTGATATCACTGCATGGGATCGCTCTAGAAAATTTGCAAGAGATTTTTATCTTGGTTCATATCGTGGATTGACTGAGGGTGCAACTCACTATCATGCCACCTATGTCAAACCGTATTGGTCAACTAAAAAAGATCGTATTGGCCGTATTGGTTCTCATATATTTTATCGGGCAAAATGGTAATAAATATGAATGAGGAGACTAGTATGGAATTTAGAGTCGATAACATACCAAAAAAATATCATGGTATAATGGACGAATTGTGGAGTTGTACAACACAAGCTGAATTGAGAATATATTTGACTTCATGTTCGCCAAGAAAAAGACAGATTGCAGAAACTCTAATGGAGTTAGTTAGGATAGAAATATTAGACAACCATTTTGAAAAAAATAGAGATCAGTTAATAGATCCCAATGAATTTAATGATATGATGAATCGGATTACGACTAAGAATAAGAATTAAAGACAAAGGGATGTAAATTTCTACATCCCTTTTTTTATGCACAATGTGCAGTTTATACAGGGAGAAAAAAATGAAAACACGAAAAATATCTACCTATTACGCTGATAATCAAAAAGGATATGCAGAAGTGCATGTCGATTTTGTACAAAATATCAATCTTATCAAATATTTTGACAATGAAGGATTGTTATTTTTCACAGAAGATTTTCCGCAAAAATCTATAAACTATGTAGAGGATGCTGCAGAAAATTGGGCACTTGGAATTAAAAAACTTGGAGAAGAATTAAATGTATAAACTAAAAGATAGAGCTGGTGTTGCAAGAAGGGCAAAAAAACATGGATTGCATAACACTAAACGCAGAAAACATCGGCTTGCGTTAAAAGTTGCTGAAAACAACCAAAAATTGCAAGAAAGGCGGATTAGAAAAATGATCGCTCATGCAATGAGAACTCAGGGAATGCAAATGGCACCGCAACCATCCGCTAAAATTAATATGGTGGAAACTGACGGTGCTGAGACACAAATTGAAAAGGAAGTATTTGTCAATTCAGAAGCCCTTGACGAAACTGTAGTGGAAGATGCTGAAGTTGTCGTTGATGAGGATGAGCAAGAACCAGAAAAGTATCCAGAAAACGGTATGTAATGAAACAACAATCTGTAAAGGATCTGTTAAACATCTATGAAGGTTTTCAGTTCTTAGAAAATACTCCAGTTTTTGTTGGTAAACTTCCAACTGCGATACACCAAGAATTGCTGGAGTGGACTGAACATTGTAGAAAGTTTAAAGATCATGAGTTAAGTATATTATTAGAACATGTTAATGCTGGACTAAACAGCTATCAAATTAGTGTTCCTAAACATTTACAGGAGTCTTCTTTTACACAGGCATATTTGATTACACTTGGAAAGTTGTATATTGCAAAAACATTTCCACCATTGCTAAAAAGGAGTATGGGAGAAAGGTTAGAAATTTTACGCCATAGAGTTTCTTTTTATGGAACTCAAGATCATTATGACTGGGGTGTTTGGATTAATTATGCAAATGCTGGTGATGTAAATCCGATGCATACTCATGTTGGCCAACTATCTGGTGTTCTATATGTAAAAAATACTGAATCTTCTCCAACAAATTTTAATAATGAGGTTCAGTATAGTGGAAAAGACGGTTATGTTGCAATCTTCCCCGCTGATTATGAACATGGGGTTGCAGAACATACTGGTGATGAAAGAATAACAATGTCGTTTAATTTAAGGGCCATGTTACAATAATGTTATCAGCAACTCAAATAGAGGATATGGTAGAACTGTTATCCGCCCTAGATAATCGAACAAAGATATATCTAGGGTGTGACAGTGTTCGTTTTCTTACTAAAAAAGGAAAGAAAAAGGCCAGATACGCTGCAGTGTGTATTGTCCATATGAATGGAAACAGTGGTTGTCGGATATTCTCTAATATATCATATGAAGATGATTATGATTTAAAGAAAGACAGACCTAAAATGAGAATGTTAAACGAAGTGAGAAAGGTATGTGAATTATATACACAAGTAATACCTTTTATCGATGAGTTTGATATTGAAATACATTTGGACATTAATACAAATCCACAATATGGTTCTAATTGTGCTGCATCAGAGGCGGCGGGTTATGTTCTTGGTATGACTGGTATTGAACCAAAGTTAAAACCAAATAGTTGGGCTGCATCTTTTGGTGCAGATGGTGTAGTAAATGGTAAGAGTAGAACAGACACACCAGAATGGGCATACGAAAGAATTTTATAAAAACATATTGACATTATATAATGTTTAGTGTAGTATAAACGTAATATTTGAATTGGAGACTTAAGTGTTCGGTAGGAAAAGAATTATCTATGACAGAGATGGTATTACACCATATATGCATCGCTGGCATTTGTTGTTTAGAGATAAAGTAGATAATTTTTCAAAGGGAAGAAAAGTTCCTTTTAACGCTTATCTACACAAAATAGTTTTATCCGATGAACCAGTTTTTCATGACCATCCATGGGATTATTTTACCATCATCCTAAAAGGTGGTTATTGGGAACACACTCCAGAAGGTAAGTTTTGGAGAGGGCCTGGACACATGAGATTTTCAAAGGCAGGAAGTCTGCACTATTTGGAAATTCCTCAAGGTGGTTCGGCATGGACACTGTTCTTTCGATTTGGTAAGAAGAAAGAATGGGGATTTATCAAAGATGGTGAATGGGTTCACTATCAAACTTATCTAAAAGAGAGAATGCAAACCCAATCAAGATTAAATACTTAAAGGAAACTAAAATGAGTTATGAAAAAAATCAAATTATCACTGTAGTGACACCTGTTGGTGAGTTTATTGGACGATTAGTTGAAGATGATGCCACTGGTATTACTCTTAGTAATCCCAGAATGATTGTGTTTGGTGAAAATCAAAACATGGGGTTCGCACACGGTATTGCTGCAACTGGTATTTCAGACCCTAAAGAAATGAAAATTCGTCATGCCGTATTCATTACAGAGGCGAATGAAGAAGTCCAAAAGGCGTGGACAGAACAGACTAGTGGATTGGTTGTATAATGTCGAATGAGGAAGCAGAATTAGAATATAAAAAATTTCTACTGATGTTTCCTCATCATCCAAGTCCTGTACATTATCCAAAAAGTTTTGCATACTATGTAAAACTGTACAAATTTCTAAAAGGTAAAGAAAATGTCAAATGATAATAGATATGTTGTTATGATTAATCCTTCTGATAGAGAGGATACTTGGATGTATATAACCGAAGATACTGGCAGATGTGACTTTAACATGGTGCCTGTAATATTTGACTCATATGATGATGCTGAATCGTATGTTGTCAGTCTTAGACTTGCTGGTGGAACAGTAAAGTCTAAAATAATTCAGTATATTGATGAATAAACTTCTTGACAAAGAGGAATTATTTGTGATATACTGTCTGTAGTTAACATGTGAAGTGTTAACATTTCGTAAACTTAAAATGGAGAATGTAAAACATGACTAATGCAAATGTTGTGACAAAACAAGATCGAGTCCTTGAGGCTCTTCGTAATAATGATAAAGGTTTGACTGCTGCTCAGATTGAAAACCAATTCAAGGTTGGAAATGCTCGTGCAACAGTATCTAGCCTTCGTATGAAGGGTTTTGCAATTTTTGCAAACCAGCACACTGATACTAAGGGACGCACTAAGACTTTCTATCGTCTTGGTACTCCGCCTCGTTCAGTTGTTGCTGCTGGTTATAGGGCATTGGCTGCACAAGCTGCATAATAATAAAAAACTAGGGGGGTGCAATGCCCCCCACACTTTGAGTCGATAAACTTGGTAACGACCTAAAAAAATATCCAAGTATTTGGACAGTCTATCGAATATCGAAGACGCTTATTAAAAAGGAGAATGCGATGTTGGAATTCGCAAAAAAAACTAGATTTTTTCTGGATAATATTACTGTTGGTAAGTTGGCAGAACTTGCAACACCAATAACAGATGAAAAAGGAGATAACACTCCATACGCAGCATTAGACACTGCGGCAGGATTACTCCAACGAAAATTACAAGAATCTGCATGGGACAACCATCGTAGGCAGTCCTATCTCAACACTGTAATTCAAGGATTGGAATACTTGGACAAAATTATCGTTGTGCCTGCGAATCTTCTATTACAAAGTTTAATCAACGAAAACAACCGCACTATTGATAAAGAACGGAAAACTGCTCTTGCACAAGAGATTGAAGAAATTCGCAAAGATATTGCCGGTGGTGTTGAAAACTATATCATTGACGGACAAAACAGAATTTTAAATGCGATTGTTCCGTTTATCAATAACGAATTTCCTCTTGGTGCTGCAGATATTCCAGTTGTAGATGAGAATGGAAAAATTGTAGAGTATGCACAAGGAAAATATTTCAAAGAGTTGCATGAATCACTTCGAAATTCATTTTTGAACATCGAATTGTTGTACATGGTTGCAGAAGAGGGTGAAATTCAAGATCTCGTAAATGCATTGATTGCGAAAAATGAAGGATATCCATGGACAGAATGGCAGAAAATGCTTACACGTTTCTGGTTCTCAACATATCGCCGTCAAATTTCATCAGTTCTTGAAGACAAACTTGCAATTACTGCACTGCAAAGTGTTTCTGGGAAAACATATAGTGAAGACCTTGCAGGACATGAATTGTTTTTATCAGAAGTGTATCATTGGATTGCAAAAGGTACGCAGCCGTCTTCATCAAAAATCAGTGCCCATGAATCCATGTTTACTGGTACACCGCCTGTTACAAACAAACAAGTAGATCAAATAAAAGGATATCTTCGTGAGTTTGCAGAAGGAATGAAAACAGCTGGTTCTAAAAAAACCTATAACAATGTAATGCTGCGTAACTATATCTATTTCCGTTATCAACTGGACAATCGGGTATATACGGATATTACAACTCCTTCATGGAAAATAAAAGATGTAGAAGCTTTTGTAAAAGAGTATGCCGCAATACAAAAAGTACTGAGGGATGATCCTGCTGGACGTATCACTCATGGTACAGATGGGAAAAAACTATCAACACCAACAAAAGTACCTTATGGTTTCTTCTGGGCATGTTCTGAAATCAAAGATGAGTTTATTCGTTGTCGGGTAGAATTGCTCTGCAAAAAATTCATTGAAAAAGAGGAACATTTGAAAGATGACAACATCATTATCGATGCTGCTCTTTCAATGCCAATGCCACAGAAAGAAGTCGTATGGGAAGCGAACAATCGGAAAGACTTAAAAGGAAAACGAGTATCTGTTCGTGATTTGAATCGCTATGATAGAGGTCACATAATCTCTAAACATAATGGGGGATCTAACTCTACTGAGAATCTTGTTCTTCAAGACTCTGGGGAGAATAGATCAAATGGTTCTGTCAATTTGACCTGACCGCCTGTGACCGCCCTGCGGTTACGCCCGTAAATTTTTCTATTTTCTCTAAGAAAGTGCTTGACAAGTTCTTGCACTTTCTCTATAATAAGAGAGTAGTAACAAAGAAAGATCGAAAAATGCAAGGAATGATTTCAGAACTCCAAGGATATATCGCTGCGTGTGAAAGTAACATTCAGACATACAAAGAAATGGGTGATGAACGTGCGGTGGATGCTGCACAAGGAATGATTGAGAAGTTTGAAATCTACCTTCAACAGTTAGAGAGTGCAATGGAACATGAAGATATTTGATTTAGAACAAGATATAATGAGTTGTTGGAATGTATGTGAGGATATTGATGTCGTTACATCCAACTTCATAGATGCCCCTGAGTGGGAAGGAATGGATTCAAAGGTATCAGATGCACTAATGAATCGTTACTTTGGTATTAAAGAATTGTATGATGTGAAGTTTCAGAAATTATGGACAACTTTCGAAGCAGTCTGCAAAGAACACCATGAGTTACGGAAACGTGCGGAGTATGCACAGAAAGATTCTGAGATTGATTGGGATCGTGCCCCTAGTAAACTCAATTCAGTTTCTGATGGAAGTTTGCCGTATGGATATCCTGCATTTCATGAAGATGAAAAAATAGAGTATGAGTAGATGCAAGTCGTAGATGTTTTTGGAGAATCGATAGAAATTGTATCTAAAGTATGTAGAGATTGTAAGATAGAAAAACATATTGAAGAATTTGAAGTAAATCGAAGGTTCTTTGATGCATCATCCGACACAAAGTTTCGTGAAGTCAGACGCCCATCATGTAGAGAGTGTAGGTCAAAGAAAGTTTCTATTAACAGAATTGATGCAAAGAAATATAGTAGACCAGTGTCTTTGGATTGCCCTATATGTCATGATACTGTAGATGGTTCATATGCAAGACTTGATCATTGTCATAAAACTGGAAAAGTAAGAGGTTGGACTTGTGATAATTGTAATACTGCAATTGGTAAACTGAAAGAGTCCGTAGAAGTATTGCAACGTGCAATAAAATGGTTAGGAGAAGATTGATGAAATGGTTAATCGTATTTGTTATGATGAATACAAATCCCTTTGTAGTAAAGAGTCTGCAATTCGATACACAGAACGAATGCAAGAGTTTCATTAATAACCCTGCAAATAGTGATCATCTTGCAATAGAGGTGATTTCGATTGCTGGATTTAATGATAAGATTGTCAATGTTGCATGTCTGCCTGCAAATAGAATTACGAAAGAAATGATGAATGGAATTAAGACAAGTTACGCTGGATGAATTAAGAAAGATTCTTACAGAGAATCGATTAGAATTCTTTATTAAGAAAGAAAAAGATAATATTGTAAAAGTTAATTTTATCGTTAAGGAAGAGACTGAATGAAATTTCTAAAAGAGATTACAGAGTGGGAATATCCTAATCATATCTATGCTTTTGAGAATGGACAATGTGTAGGATATATTAAACAAGGTACAAAAGAATTACTGAGATTTAATAAACCCTCTAAGCAGTTCAGTAAGTCACGAAGAAAGTTCGTAGAAGTTACAATTTAACACAACTAAAATAAGAGTAATTTCGTAGTATACTCTATAGATAAACTAAGGAGAAATGCTATGAAAAAACTATACCTATTTTTATCACTAATAATGGTATCATGTACAACCACATCAGAATCTAATAGAGAATTACCAGAGTTTGACTGGATGCCGAGTTCATTACAATGGGAACATAATATAAGAAATTGTAGGAGTCAACCACAGTGCAATCCTGCAGATTTATTTAATCGAAATGGATATATTAACACAATAGGATAAGGAGATGTGCAGTTAATCTGAAAGAGTTATAAATAGAACTCAGAGGGAAAAAGCCATGGAAAAATTGTCAACGTTTTTGGAATACTGCAGTAGAGAAGAGTGTTTAGCATTTGGAATACTTATAGGACTGGTATCACACTGTTTGATTATGAATTGCCTTCCAAGAATCTTCGGATTATTATAGAAAAGTACTCTAAAAATCCCACGGTTTCCCACAAAGACCCACAAAAAACCATTGAATCTGTTGCAGAAACCATAGAAATACGAAGGCTACAAGTTTTTACCCCCTTGGTCTAAATCTGCGGAGCAAATTTCTGCTCGCCGCTGAGGGTTTCGAAACAAATCATAGATATTATCGATGATATCTGTAAGAATTATCGAAAAAATTCATGAAAAAACCTTCGAAATTGCTTGACAGAATTCTCAGAAAATGCGAAAATATGCATATTGTTTGGTTAGAGATATTACTGTATGGCTGCGATTGCATTGGGACGTATTAAAGACTCTGCAAAAGTATACCAATATGTAAAAGATCTAGAAAAAGATCTAGGTATTAATCGATATTATTCCCGCCTTATTCAAATCCGCTTTCGAAAAGATTTAGATGATTGTCTTGGACTCTGTTGGGGTACTGAGAAAGTTGTCTATATCGATATCTGGAAGTCTGGAGATATGAACCAGATGATGACTACTCTTGCTCATGAGATGGTTCACGCAAAACAAATAATCAAGAAAGAATTAGTTGACGGATATATGTACAAAGGCCGTAATTATTATGACTGTAATTACGAGACACAGCCTTGGGAGATATCTGCTTATGCTCAGGAAGAAAAATTATTTAAAAAAAATTGGAAAAAATGAAAAAAAGTGCTTGACTTCTTCTTGACAAACTGTTATATTAACTATGCTGATGATGATTCAGATAAATTTTAAATGTTCTTAGAAAGGTGAATGAATGACTCATGAAATTTGGATAGATGCTGAAGCTATGAAAGGTGTTCCTGATACTTTCTCTGATGTTCTCTCTGAGAAGATTGAAGAAATCTTAGGGCCACTGAATAAGAGATCATGTCCTTGTGATACTTGTCCTCTAGCTGCCACATGTATGGTAAATGAAACTGAGTGTTCAGCCTTTCGTAATTGGGCTAGTAAGGGAGACTTCTTAGACGGACAAGTAGGTAAACATGTTCGTGCTATGAGTTAGGAGAGAAGACTATGAATACTGTTTTTGATATGCAAAGACAATCCATTCTGTCAGAAGCCTTTGATGAACTGACAGCTGGTATGGAGAATTGGAAAGATCCTATAGAGAATGTTAGAATATTCTCAAAGGATTACGACATCATGAACGAAGCCTGTATACATTTTACAGGTAGTGAATTGAGAATAATGAGTAGTGAAGATGAGTATGTGACTGTGAGTGCTGATGGCTATTACTTGACCATCGGTGCATGATATTTTACCTAAGTAGTATTAGGAACTGACTGAAATATCTCCTTAGATAATGGTGACTTGCCCTTAGGGAGTCTGCAAGGATTCTCTAAGGGTTTTTTTATTTGTCATCTGGGAAAATACTTGGAGTGTAACTTTAAATTTATGGGACTCCTAGAAAATCTTGCGGAAATGATATAGTCACCCGACACGCCTCTAAAAAGTCTGTAAGTTTCCCAAAAAGTGTTTTTTAAAAATTTTTTTTTTGGGGGCAAAATCTCTAAATACCTTTATGGAGAAAAAAGAAGCATATCGCCTATTCTGGTTAGTCAAGGGGCATCTCAACGCCTCTCATGATACAATCATGGATTCTGCAGATGGATACTTTAGAAGAGTCTGGTATGATTACGCAGGAGAAGACATGGAGATCTGGTTAGAGGGATTTGAAGATGCTTGGAGAAAGGTAAGAGAATAATGTGGACATTAGTGTTTATCGTCTTAATGGAAACTGAAGTAGTCGCAACAAACGTAGGAACATACAATACAATGTATGAATGTTTTGCAAACAGAGAACAACTTGCAGTGACGGCTGGTGGAGAGAATGGATATTATCCTTTAGATATGCAGGGTATCTGTATTCAGAGAGAAGTCGGAGAGTAATCGATGAGAGAAATACTTGCAAGAAGCATGACAAAGTTTTTTAGATTCTTTGCAGATACATTCTTTGCAAAACGTTATGGACATCGTGCAGTTGTCTTGGAAACAATCGCAGGAGTCCCAGGCATGGTTGCAGGAATGTGGATTCATCTCAAGTCTCTAAGACAAGCAAAGACTGGTTACGGCCCTATGATTAGAGAACTTCTCGCAGAAGCAGAAAATGAACGTATGCATTTAATGTTCTTTATAGAAATTGCAAAACCTAATTGGTTCGAAAGATGTATTATTCTACTTGCACAGGTAGTCTTTTGGAACTTCTATTTCTTATTATACATTACCACTCCAAAGACAGCGCATCTTATGATACATTACTTCGAAGATGAAGCAGTCAAGTCCTACACAGAATACCTAGCAATGATAGAGAATAAACAAATAGAGAATGTTGCTGCACCACAGATTGCAATTGATTATTATGGTTTGAATCAGAATGCATGTTTATCGGATATGATAAAATGTGTAAGAGAAGATGAAAGAAAACATTCAGAAGTGAATAAGAAGTTCTCTAATGTCTGATTTAGTTGTATTCCTCATTGTTTTTCTTCCTATTTGTTGGTGGGTTTGGTGGATGAATAAGGATACACCGAAACCAAAACTAGACTTTGGCCCAGAACGTCCGAAGTCTTTACGTTCCTTTGATGGTTTTCTATACATTCTATGGAACTGGAAGTCTTATCTTGCAAAGACTGTTTGGATTGGTGCAATGCCATTTGTTTGGTATTATGATGGATTCGGCGCCTTTACGACTTGGTTATTCTTTGGAGGTCTTTTAATACTTCTTGGAAGATTTTGGGAGTTGTTTAAGAGATGAGAATTGTTTACATTCACGGTGCAACTGCAACTGAAAGAACCTTTGCATTCATTCAAAAGAACATTAATGCAAAGAATCCAATATACCTTAACTATAATTCCAAAGATGCAACTGCAGAAGAGAACCTAGACTTTCTAAAGGAAACGTTGAGAGAACAAATGCGTCCTAATGACAAGTTATTTTATATCATGCATTCTCTAGGAGGCATCTACGGAATCTACTTACAGGAAGAATTTGCATATAACTCTGTCTCTGCAGTTTCTCTTGCAACACCATTTAGTGGTTCTGAAGTCGCATCGTGGGCAAGATGGTTTGCACCGCAATATCAATTGTTTGCAGATATCGTTCCTACCAGTCGATTTATCACAGAGTCACGAAAGATTAAGATTGCAATTCCTTGGAAACAGGTGATTACAACAACTGGAGATGTTCCTTTAATAGCAGGAAAGAATGATGGCGTAGTCACAATGGAATCAATGATAAGTCGAGAGGATGTTGACTATTATGCAATTGATCGTAATCACTATGAGATTGTTCAGTCTAAAAGAACTGTCAGTTTGATTTCGGATTGTTTAAAGGGAATTCGAAAGTAGTTCTCAGTCTGTTCGATAGGGATTCCAAGATTTCTTCTTTTCAAGTTGTAGTGCATAAGTAGAAAGTTTTTCTTTGAGTTCTTTCTCTTGTTTCTTTGCGAGATAGAGTGCCATCTCCAGTGAATTGATTTTATCATGAGCACTATTCAAAGATTCTTCTAAGACTCGCATTCTTTCCAGTGTTCTATTTGGGTTTCCTTCAGACATTTTCTATTGACTCCTGAGTTATTCTATAGTAATATGTATAAATAGAAACGAGTCAAAAATTTGGTCAAATCGGTCTGGTCAAAGTCTTTAATATAATATGAAAGGAATTGCGAAATGGGATGGTGGAATAAACTAGCTCAAGAACAACAGAGTGAATGTAAGTATGATGAACGTCATGGAGGCCCTTATGATAGAGGAAGTGCGGATAGTTATTATCGAAGAGGGTTTCAGCCTCACTACTTTGTAGGGGCCACTTATCAATCGAATGCTGTAACGATTGAGAATATGACGCCCGAAGAAATCATGGCCTACAAAGCAGGATATGATGATAACGAAGAAGATGGAAACTTCAAAGATTGGGGTTGAAAAAACTGCTTGACAAGATTCATTTTATCTGTCATAATGTTATAGTGAAATAACGAAAGGATTAGATTATGATTCGCTTTATGATTGGAATGTTGTTAGTTTTTGGTTCTGCTGGTGGACTTGAACAGAATACTGCGACCTTTACGGAAGCAATTCTTGGTTCACTTCTTGGATTGACTCTAATGTTCTGGGCAATTCCTGCTCTTAATGCTCTTGCGGATGAAGAATACTAGATTATATCGAAATCTTAAAGGAGACAAAAAATGCCAATAGAAGCTTGGTTGTTAATCACTGCATTCATTTTTACTGTGTTTGGTTTCATTTGGGGCCGTGGAAACAAAGAAGAAAGTGATGTTGCAGCAATCGAAAACACTTTAGATCAACTCATCGACAAAGGATACTTGCGTTTTCGCAAAGACGATGATGACAATATAGAACTCTTAAAATGGAATCATTTTGGAGATTAGTGTTTAGGAAAGGAACTAAATATGGATATAGTATATGGAGTCCAAATCGAAATCGATGAGGGCGAATATGAATATGTTAGAGAAGGGAATGGTTGGAAGTCAGACTCGCCCTTTCTAACATTTAACACTAAAGAAGATGCTCTTATTGAAGCTAAAAAGTGGAATACTGGAGTCGTTGTAAATTTATCGAAACTTTCATCATGGAAAAGTTAGAAAAAAGTTTATTTCATAATAAAAGAACTATTGTGAAATATAGAGAAGCATTTCAACAAGGCGCACTAGCATGCCGTGAAGGACTTGGATTTGAAAATTGCCCTTGGGTGGATGATGATTTTCGAAAACAGGCATGGAGAGATGGTTGGGAATCTGCAATGACTTGGGTTCTAGAGAAGGCATATTCTTAAAAAATAATAAATAAAATGGAGAATATTATGCATGAAGTACAACTAGATTTGTTTAGTGACCCACCTCTACCTTATAGACGGAATGAAAATAAAGAACGTGTAGAACATCTTGAATGGATACTGATACAGATTGGTTTAAAGGTAAAGGCATATCAAGAAACTAAAGAAGATTTTATTTTAGAAGGAATTCCTTCCTTCATAAATGATTACTTTAGTAAATATAATTAAAAAGGATAATATATGTACCTAGAATGGTGGATGATAATCACCATCGGGTTATTCTTTGTAATTGCACTCACCAGAACTTGGAAAAAGGCACACTATGAAGGTTTCTGTATGGGCGCAACTGTCTTATTAAACACAATGGAAAAAGTAATTCCAGAAGATTCAGTCGAGTTTCATAAAATAGTTAAAGAATTGACAAAAAAACCTGATAAAAAAATAAAAAATCTTTAAATTAGAGCTTGACATTTGTATGTAGAGTACTTATATTAATAGTATAGGGAACAGTTAGAGGTTGTTATGGTAGATTTTGAAGAACTCTATGTCAAAGGTTCCACTAAAAATAAAAGAAAACTGGCAGAGTTAGCGGTAACTTTTGCTAAAAGTATTTTATTTCCTCGCCACAGAAACGTTGTTGTCGAAGTTGAACTTATTCCAGACTTAAATGGTAAAGAAGGCATCTGGGGAGATTGTATTGACGATGATGATCGTTGGTATATTGTCCGTGTTGATTCCAAATTATCTGCAAAAGACTTTGTTGAAACAATTTTACATGAGATGGTTCATGTAAAACAGTATGTTCGTAAAGAATTAGTACAACATTCAGTCAAGCATCAGTTGTGGAAGGGTGGCCAAATCCCCTCAGAAACTAAATATGAAGAACGTCCATGGGAAATTGAAGCGTTTTCATTAGAAAAAGACTTATCTGAATCATTTATCACTACTCACGGATGGAAATTCTTAGGAGTTTAACCGAATGCATTTGGCTGAACAGCAATGCCAGAAGGAAGAAGTATTTGAAGAGATTGTAATTCAGGCCGTACAGGAGTCTGAAAGTTTGGAACAGGCAAAAAATGAGTGTTTGAAATCAAAAGAACTCGTTGAGCACTGGAGTCAAGAAGAAATTGATGAATTTATCGCAGACCTTTGGAGTGAATACTGGTCAAAATACCTAACAGACTACTAAAAAATGTAAAATATTCTTGACTTTATCATAATATTACTGTATTATGTAAAATATAGTGAACAAAAGAGGTGAAAGACATGTCGAAGATGGGTAATTATGTTGTTGGTTTGATGGAAGATGGACTTTGGGAAGAGCCAGATTATCCAGAACCCGACATCGAAGCGTATTATGAAGAATATTATAAAGAAAAACTTAGTGCCTTCAAATCTGCACTAAAACAGGCTATGATGATTTATGATTGTAGCTGGATTCCCGCCCTCAGAACCATGTACCAAGTCGAAAAAAAGGATGCAGATCCGTTTGATATTCAATCGGATGCATATTGTTATAGAAAATTAGAGAGTTATCTCTACGAATGGGAATTGGGCAAGGAAAAAATTGACGAAATATGTAAAAAATTCTTCTTTAGGGCTTGACATTCGCCCTAAAAAGTATTATATTATATATGTAAGATGATGAAATAACTGATGAGGTTCTAAATTATGGCATATGTTTCCCAAGAAATGAAAAAATCACTCGCTCCTGCGATCAAATCTGTACTTAAGAAGTACGGATTCAAGGGAACGATTGGTGTTCACAATCATTCTTCTTTGGTAGTAAACATTAAGAGTGGTGTTCTTGATCTAATTGGTATCGCCAATGCAAAAAACAAAGAGATATCAGAACGCAGGAACATGCCCTACTACGCCAACGAAGGTTACTTCCAAGCAAATCCCTACCACCCAGATCAGTACGGTGAAGCTTCTCAATTCTTTGAGGAGTTGGTTGCCGCTATGAAAGGTGCTTTCTCTAAAGATGGCCCTAAGTGGTATGACAATAGTGATGCGATGATTGATTATTTCGATACTGCGTATTACTTAGACATCAATGTAGGTAAGTGGGACAAACCTTACGAATTCACAGGAGTGTAATTCATGGCAGTTCGCTCAAAAAAATACAATGAAAAAATTCATATCGATTTGGACGGGCCCCAAGGGAACGCATTTGTTCTTTTTGGAATCGCTGAAAAACTTGCCTCTATATGTGGTGTAGATTCGGAGTCCATCATACAAGATATGAAATCTGGAGATTATCTCAATCTCCTTAAAGTGTTTGAAGATAATTTTGGACACATCGTAGTTTTGGAAACTAGTAATCAGGAGTACTTAGATGTTTTTTGTTGAAGTGAAAGAAAGATTCAGTGAAGAAAAATTCCGTTGGGAAGCTCTAACGGAAGAACAGGCATTAGATGTTGTTGCAAAACTTAAGTCTGATGGTAAATATTGGTCACTTGAAATTGGAGAAATGTAGAATGTTACTTTACATTTTTGGTTTTTTCGACTAAGTATTATAGTTAAGGAGTTCTAAATGTCGAAAATACAAGAAAAAATAAAAACTCTTATGGATACTGTACAAGAGAGTTTAGAAAGTCAGCGACATATTGAGTCGCCAGAAGAGTTTATGATTGAACTGGATAAAGTTGGACTTTACTTCAGTCACATGAATGATGAAGATCGTGATTACTATCAAGCGGCACAAATCGCTTTTGAAGAACAAAGGAAGTGGACTATTTAAAATGAAACTTGCAAATTTTGAAATGATTGAAAAGGATTACATGCCTGGCGGTTTCCAGTCATTATTATCCTTTGGTGAGCATCATCAATTGAGTGTTATTAGTGGTGAAGGTGCATATGGTTCGAAAAATGCTCCCTATGAGATCGCCGTATTCATCAATGGAGAATTTGCAAATTTGCCTGGCATTATTGAAGATGATATTAAGGGATACTTGACAGAAGATGAAGTTAATACGATCATAAAAAAACTTCATACTATTACAAAAGAAATCCCTGTTCAAGTCAATTTGATGGAGAGTTACAATGTCACAAATATCTGAAGTAAAAAATAATATAGGTAAACTTTATTCTGTTGGGCTAGATTATGATTCTGCCAAGAAACAGTTTTTTGAGTCTGCGTATGAAAAGTTTTCTAAAGAAAAGTTGGAAACAATTTTTGATGAAGAGTGGAATAGATACGAACACATGTATTTTGCCAATTTAAATTTCTTCAAGAAAGGAATTTAGATGGACTTGGATGAGTATGAGGAAGATATTAGATTAAATGCAGTAAGTTATAGTATTATAGCATTCAAACCTCAAACCTCAACAAAACAAGTAGGTGAAACAAAAACTTTTGAAGATGCTGTAAAAATGGCATACGAACTTCATAAAGAAAATAGTTTCAGAAGTATAATGATTTATGCAGTCAATGAAACTGGACGATTTGTTTTAAATGCCTTCGTTAGAAGTGATGATATGAAACTTAGAATGGTTGGGAGTGAAAAATGAGTAATCAACGAAGAGGTAATTGGAAACCAGCTGCAATGAATGATAGTAGTAAAATAGATGCAATGTCTTTGACTACTTTCTGTAAACATGCAAAAGTTCTTTTAGAGGAACGTGGAGAAGAAGATGCTGCATTCTACTTTGGACAAGTAGAAGATTGGTTGCGTGATGGGGGAAGAATTCAAACTGGACACAATGATGTTGCCAGAATTCTTGGTGTGTGATGAAGTTTTTAGAAAGTGAAGTTTCGGATGTTCGTATTAGCGATGATGAAGCAAAAATGTTCGGCATCTCTGACAGAGAACTTATTAAACATCTTTTTAAAAAGGTTGTTCTATTAGAAGACACAGTTCATGAACTTGAGCATCAACTTAGAGTTCATGAAGAATGGATAAGGTTAAGGGAAAAAAATTAAAACATATTGACAAAGTGTTTCATATATGGTACATTAATACTTGTAATGACTATTTTATGAAACATAGAAATCTGCCCTTAGCTCAGCTGGATAGAGCAACAGCCTTCTAAGCTGTAGGTCGTAGGTTCGAATCCTACAGGGCAGGCCAATTATTGTCGAGTGAATAAAAACACGGTTAAGCCTGAAAACGACACTAAATAGAAGACTCAGGTGGGAAGTTGGAAATCCCTCACAAGAAACCAACAAGATTAAACAGGGGCGGACAGTAGGAAGAGGCGACTAATGTATAAGAAAATAAAGCGGCCTGCAACCCCTCAAACTGCTAAGGTTACGAACACCTACTGTCCTTTTTATTCGGAGTTACTATAATGCAAGTATCACCAGTACCGCCAGTAAGAATTGTGAGTGAGTATGTTAGACAACTGAATGTCGGTGATAAAATTCATAACATTGTAGTAACACATAAAGATTTTGGAGGCTCTGTTAGAGTTGAAGAAGTTTATAGAACATACGATAAAACTGGAAAGATAAGAACAGTCGAACCAGTTAGTAAAGTTGATGTTGAAGTTTAGGCGGATGTCGTATAATGGTATTACCTTAGCCTTCCAAGCTAATGACATGGGTTCGATTCCCCTCATCCGCTCCAAAAATAAAAAATCCAAGGTGACGGCCTGTGGATTGTGGTGACTGAATAATCCCTTGCAAATGGGGATAAGGTAATGTCGAAGGAACTTAGCGGTTCGTCTTAGCGGATGCAGACAGGTATGAGTCAAGTTAGACAGGAAGTTTGCCAGTGACTCGTTGCAGGATCCTAACCCTGCCCACACTAATAAATTTCTAAGTACACATGAGAGTAGATGCACCTGCTTTCCTGTGCATAGGACAAGGGTTTGAAAGACTGCAAGTCATGTGTATTTAAAAATTTATCGGGGTATAGCGCAGTCTGGTAGCGCATCTGCTTTGGGAGCAGAGGGTCGTTGGTTCGAATCCAGCTACCCCGACCAATTTAGGAATATTCCCAGATAGCTCAGTCGGTAGAGCAAATGACTGTTAATCATTGGGTCGGGGGTTCGAACCCCTCTCTGGGAGCCAAATAAAGAGTAGACACTGATAAAAAATGTATAAACCTTTACCAGAAGAAGTAACAATAAAAAAATCAGATATACATGGCCTTGGTCTTTGGTGTGTGAAGCCGATCAAAGAAGGAACTGAGATCGGAATGTCGCATTTTTATTGGGGAGAAAATTTGCAAAGAACTCCATTGGGCGCTTTTTATAATCACTCAGATGAACCTAATATAGTAAAGATTAGAAAGGATAGTAGGTTCTTTATTGTTGCCATTAGAGATATTTGGCCAGGCGAAGAGATTACATGTCAGTATACTTTTTATCAGATGTAAAGGATGTATATATATTATGAGAATGGAAACTGCGAAGAAAAATTTTGATATTGATGTTGCAGGGAATATACTTTTAAATAGTAGTCAGTCTCCCAAGGATTTGCAAATTCAAAGTGGAGATACATATGCTGCAATGATTGTTGATGGAAAGCCCATTCTAATTAAGTTGGAGTTAACTTTAAAAGAATAGGAACAGTTGTGTCACTTGGATTTAGAGACAAATACCAAAACATAATTAAGAATTTAGTTCAGAATGCCGATCAGTGTAGTCAACAATGGATACTTACTGGAGATACAGAATGGTATGAAGCATATACGATGTATGTTAAAAAGGTATGTGAACTAAAGGATTGGATTAAAGAAAGAGAAAGTGAAATAGAGAATACGCCGCTGTAGCTCAGCTGGCAGAGCAACTGATTTGTAATCAGTAGGTCGGGAGTTCGAATCTCTCTAGCGGCACCATATAGGTGTTGGATGGAAAACAAAGAAAGAAAAATAATTCTTCTAACAGATATAATAGAACAAAAGGTTCGAAAAGAAAAAGAGCTTGAATATTATCAGCGAGAGTTGGAAAAATTAAATAATAAAATGTTTTTCATTCGCAAAGAAATCGACTTAACAAATCTTATAATAGATTTAATAGGGCGAGAAAAAATCATGGATATGCGTGAAGTCATTGATGACAAGAGTGTAGAAAAATTGATTGGTAATGATAATGGCGAAGAAGACGGAAGCGAAACCTAAACGGAAAAGAAGAACAAAGGCAGAAATGGAAGCCGCCCGAGCGGCCGAGTCTCAATCCTCAAAACCAAAACAAAAGAGGAAGCGCAGAACCAAAGCAGAGATAGAGGCCGCTCGGGCAGCATCATTACCACCAGAACCCAAGTGGTATGAGATTGGGTATAAGGGCCCAAAACCGCCCCCACCAAAACCAAAAAAGAAACCTCGTTCGTATCCCCCACCCCCACCAAGACAAAAGTTCGATACTAGTTTAATCGACAAAAAAATAAAATTCCCTGGCGGCGCCAAGTACGCAATTACTAAGGAAACAAAACATGGTAGACATGTATTGTCTTGGGGAATGGGTGATTGGAGTATATTATATGATGCAAGATATAATAATACTGAAAAACATTGGCAATTTTATCTTGACTTATACAAAAGAACGTGCGATAATGGTAAAAATGTAAAAACAAAAAAGGTGAAAAATAATGGCACAGCAAATGCAACAACAAAGTCCAGTGTCAAATCTGGACGCACCAACACTAAAGGCAATCCTACAAGAAAAGGCACAACGAGTGGTGTTCGAAAAGGCAGACGGAACTCTAAGAGTAATGCATTGCACGACAAACCCGAAGATCGTGCCGTGGCCTGATAATCCAGTAGAAGCAGAAGGCTCAGTTCAAAAAGAAAAAGATCCAAACCTTATTGTTGTTTGGGATTTAGAAAAAGATGGATGGAGATCATTTCGATTTGAAAGACTCAGAGAGTATGGAGATTTAGAATAATGGGTGGTAAGTCAAAAGGAAAAAATTACACCTCTAAGGGTGAACGGCGAAGTGTGTCACGGCAGAATAGAACCAAAAACCCAAAGGGTACTCTTGCACACGCAATTCGTCAAAGAGAGGCATGGCAACAAGGTAAGAATGTAGTTCTTACAATTCCAAATCCAAATACTTCAGAAACCAATAAACCTTTCATAAAGGTTAAGGCGAGTGAGGTATGGGGAGATTTTAGAAAACAAAGAAAATTTATGATGAGAGGAGAACCGGCTGTATGATAGAAGGATTTACGCCACCTTGTGTGGTATTTAGAACTAGGGTCAGAGATGAATCAATCGAAGGCCCAAACCCATATCGCTGGGAAGATGTAACAAGTGATGATCTGTTCAAAGGTAAGAGGGTAGTTTTATTCAGTTTGCCTGGCGCATTTACACCTACTTGTTCTACATATCAATTGCCCGGCTTTGAAAGCAATTATTCAAAGATTAAAGAATATGGTATTGACGAAGTATACTGCATTTCGGTTAACGATGCATTTGTTATGAATGCATGGGCCAAGGCACAAGATATTCAAAATGTAAAAGTTATTCCAGATGGTTCTGGAAACTTTACTCGATTTATGGGAATGTTAATTGGCAAAAACCATTTAGGGTTTGGTATGCGTAGTTGGAGATATATGTGTGTTATTAATGACGGTGTTATTGAACATTGGTGGCAAGAGCCAGGCATTAATAACGATGGAAGTGATGATGATCCATATGTACAAACAACTCCAGAAAATATGTTGAGCTATCTAGATCAAAAAAATATGTGGAATGAAGTTGAACAACGAACCACTATGGGCGATTACACGGTTGTTTAATGTATGATATAAGACCCCTTCACAAGAATAATGCTTCTGTATTTGTTGCAGAACGCCATTATTCTGCAGTTATGCCTCGACTAACTAAACATTATCTAGGGTTTCACTTAGATGATAAGTTAGTTGGGGTTTTAACTTTAGGATGGGGAACCAATCCGATGGGAACAATTAAAAAAATGTTTCCAGATTTGACAACTTCTGATTACTTTGAAATTGGAAAGATGTGCATGGATGATTCTATGCCTAGAAACTCCGAATCCCAAATGTTGTCCCAAACAGTAAAGTGGATGCGTGAAAATACAAATGCAAAATATCTGTACACTTGGGCAGATGGAATAGTTGGAAAGCCAGGATATGTTTACCAGTCTGCAAACTTTCTTTATGGTGGTTTTATATGGTCTGATGTATATGTCTCTGAGACAGGCGAGAAGGTACATTTTAGGACTATACAGAGGAAGATGAAGAAAGAGATGGGTAGACATGATACGAAGTATGGCCCTCGACCAAATGACGCCAAAATGGGTGATATGGGGTTTTCAAGAGTTTGGGGTAAACAGTTCAGATATATCTATCCATTGACTAAGACAGATAGAAAATATATGAATAGAAATTCTACATGTTGTTGGACAAATCAATATCCAAAGGATGAAGATTTGCAATGGAAAATTAAAAGGCCCGGCGAAACAGAATACGAATGGTGTGATGATATGCCGTTCATTCATAGTAATGATATAAAACATAATAAGAGTAATATTGCAAGATATAAGGCAGATATTACGATTGATAGTTTTTTTTAATAACCTATATAATTGTGGAGTATATAATGAAAAAGAGAAATATAAATCAATTAAGGATTAGATTGCGTGACGCAAGGTCAAGGATTAGACAATATTGGCAACGACAGGCATATATAAACAGACAGAGAAGAAATTCTCAGGAGATTAATAATGATAGATTACAGTACAAAGTACACGCTTAGTAGTGTACATACCGATGCTGGTAATGATGAGGTTATTACTCATTCATTCGATGCGACAGATGCAACACTTGGTGAAGTGTTGGAGAAAATCGAAATCTTTTTGATTGCAGCAGGATTTGATTGGATTAAGAAAGGTGAAATTCAGCATGTGGAAGGTGTGACTGATGAAGACTATGACTCTACTGTAGGAGCAGAATTGTTTGATGAATATTCTGTAAGTGCAGAAGAAATGTATAATAGACTTAACGGTTTAGATAATACTGCAAAAATTGTTGAATTTCCTAAGAAAGAAAAAGAAGAAAATATAACATTGACTACTGGTTCTAATGATTATGTTTTTTCTGGGGAGTATGATATAGGTTCTATCACATTTGATGGAATGGATATTACTGATGGTATGAATATTACTTTAGATACTTCCGATATTTCTTTTACTCAAGATTATAACGTATCTTTAACTCCAGATGACGTTACATTTAAATTTACTAACTTCGAAAACGAAAAAGAAAAGGATTAAAAATGGCTTTTAAATTATCGAATAGATCACTTTCTAAATTAGAAGGTGTTCATGATGACATGGTTAGAGTTGTCAGCCGTGCCATCGAAATGACTGAGGTCGATTTTGGAGTGATTCAAGGTTTAAGAACGCTCGAAGAACAAGAGGCTTTAGTTGCAAAGGGCGCAAGTCAAACAATGAAGAGTAAACATCTTGATGGACTTGCAGTAGACTTAATGGCCTATGTTGGAGGCCGTGGCGTCTGGGAACTCAATGTGTATGATGAGGTTGCTGATGCAATGAAGGCAGCTGCAATAGAAGAGGGTGTGGCAGTCCGCTGGGGTGCAGCCTGGCACATTGATGACATTAGGGAGTGGGATGGTTCCATGGAAGATGCCATGAACGCCTATGTTGATTTAAGACGCTCTCAAGGAAGACGCCCATTTATTGACGCACCACACTTTGAGCTGATGGTATGAAAATAAGTTGGGGTTACTTTATAAGTATCCCCATGTCTTCTTACTTTATCCTTCTATTCCTCTTAGGTTTATTTGGAAAAAGTTTAATGATATTTACACCAGAAAAAAATATAGTAATGTATGAGTTTTTTGGTGTTGTATTAATACATTATATTTTTTATATTATTTTTTGCTTGACAAAAAGAAAAGAATAGTGTATAAATACAATTGTAATTGTTGATACGATTCAACATACATACTGGACTTGGGGGCAGTACCCAACGCCTCCACCATAAACACATTGAGTACACTTCGGTGTCAGTAATTCCTGTAGAGTCGCAATCTTAGGTTGCAGTGTGTTTATGATGGGGGCGAACTAGGATCGACAGGTGTGTAGAGATGAGAGTAGATTACCGTGTTGACCTACGATATTCGGTCGAACAAAACTAAACGCAAACGATAACTTTGCACCTGAGTTTGCTCTAGCAGCATAATCAGCGGGGTATGGGTTCCACCTTGTTACCAAACGGGCCCGCAGTCATAGTAAAAGGATTTAATAAATGACAAAGTTTTTAGTTGGAGCCGCTTCGGCGGTTTTTTTATGCACATCTGCAATGGCAGAAGGAATTAGAGGCCATGTAGATGGCGAAGTTGAATATAGTTTGGAAAATGAAAAATTTACATCTGAATTAGGATACACAATGGCACTTCCACAAGGATTGGTGTTACGTCCATGGGCAGATTTTTCATATGATCGTAACTTAGCATCTGATACAATTAATTTTGACGGTGTTAATTTAGGAGTTTCATATGCAGTATCTCCTGCACTTTCTCTTTACAGTGATGTAAGTGCAGATCATGATTTTGAATATGAAGATACATCAGTTGGAGTTCGCTTTACATTCTGATTTTCATACTATATAATAAAGGTGGCAACTTCCTATAAAGTTGCTAATTACACACATCACACAGAAAAGGAGAAATATGATGAGTAATAAAAATCCATTTGAAATTAGACTAGAAGTTTTAAAAATGGCAAAAGATATGTCTGAACAAAGTTACCATATGGCAATGGATACATATTGGCAAACTTTGAATGCGACTGCAGAGACATGGAATAAAAGTGTTGAGGATTTGGTTCAACATACACAACACTTGAAACCAGAAATGCCTGCCCCTCAAGACATTATGAAAAAGGCTCAAGAGTTGTATACTTTTATTTCAACTAAAGAGTAAAATTGATAGGGGGTGCAATGCCCCCTATTTTTAAAAATGCGTGAAACGCAATATTGTAGAGATGGTTAGAGATATATAATGGTAGAGGTAATTTATAATGAAAGAACAGATTTATTCAGTTCACTTACAGGATGAAATGCCTCGAATTGGTTCTGGAAGAAGGACTGTTGTGGTTAAAGTAGGACGAAAATGGGTTTATGTCAGAAATAACACAAATGATCCTTTATTGATTAGAAAATGTAAAATTAAACTTAACCAATGGAATACTATTGTGAAAAATAAATTCACGCAAGAACACATTATGGAGAAGTAATAATATTATGCCGAGATATGATTTTAAATGTACAGATTGTGATCATGAATTTGAAGTTTGGTGTCGTATTGCTGAAAGAGAAGAACATTTAAATGGCTCTTGTCCAAGCTGTCAAATCACAGGAAAAATCCAACAATTTCTTACTGGCGCTCCAAGTATTGGAGATCCTGTTCGCATGGGCAGACAAAAAGTTCCACAATCATTTAAGGAGAATGTTTTAGATAGAGTGGCCAAAGTGCCTGGCGCAGCAAAAACAGAGTCTAAATTTAATATGTAATTTTTCACCGTGGATTCCAACTTTCAAAGGAGTCTCATTAGTGAGTAGAAAAGCTAGAAAGACAAAATCAAACAGTAATAGTAGATTAATAGGAATAGATACACGAACACATCTTAAAAAAATTACACCAATAACGCCAGCACAAGAAGAAGTGTTTGATGCCTTTTATGAAGACCATTTGTTTCTTCATGGAGTTGCAGGGACAGGAAAGACATACATCTCTTTGTACCTTGCACTAGATGAATTAATGAATAAATCTTCTAGTTATAGAGATATACAAATTATCAGAAGTGTTGTTCCGACAAGGGATATGGGGTTTCTGCCCGGCTCGGAAAAACAAAAACTTCAATCATACGAAACCCCATATAGAACCATAGTAAACGAATTATTTGAATGCGGCAGTGCATACGAAAGTTTACGAAAAACTTCCCTCATAAATTTTAACTCGACATCTTATATAAGAGGCATGACCTTTTATGATAGTATTATTATTGTAGATGAATGCCAGAACATGAATTTTCATGAACTGGATTCTGTCATAACTAGAATAGGAGACAACTGTAAAATAATTTTCTGTGGAGACTTTAGACAGTCAGACTTTAAATGGAAAGATGAAAAAGATGGAATACTTGACTTTATGAAAATCATAAAAAGTATGGATCGTTTTTCTTTCATTGAGTTTATGCAACAAGATATTGTCAGAAGTCCTTTGGTAAAGTCCTATATAATTAATAAATTAGAATTGGGTTTTGCCTAAAAGGAGGCCTCAAATGGAAAACATAATCGAAGCTAAAGATATTTTTTCTGCTAAAGTAAAATCTAAAAGTAACAACTTAGAGGATATAAAGTCATTTATTAATTTAGGTGGTATGGATGAAGATTATGATGTATCTATTGGGATTACAAATGAACTCCTTGATGAATTTGTTTACATTATGACAGAGGAGTATGGTTTTGACTTAAGTAATAAGGCCCTTGTTGATGATTTGAGTTTTATGGGAATTGTATTGCAAGCCATTATGGACAGACATTATGGAATTGAAAATGCTCTAATACAGAATATTGACGATGCGATAGAAGAACTTAAAACAAGACAAGAAGAAATATCGTAAAAACTGCTTGACATGTCGAAGGATATTTGATATAATGTAGTCAACTTTGGAGTAATTTATGTTTAATCATGTTCAATTGGATTTGCCTGAATTTTCACTGAGAAGTGAAACCCTTAAGTCTGGTACTAGATATTACTATGACGAAGATGGCAACAAATATCCTTCGATAACAACTGTCATATCACATTTTTCTAAGAAGTCCATAATGGAGTGGAGAAATCGTGTAGGCGAAAAAGAAGCTAATAGAATCACTACTCAGGCCGCAAGAAGAGGAACTTCTGTGCATCAGTTGTGTGAAGATTATATAAATAACATAGAAATAGATTATAGTAAACTCATGCCGAATGATACAGAGATGTTTCTAACATTGAAAGAAACTCTTGATACTAGATTAGATGATGTATATGTTCAAGAGTGGCCAATGTATTCTGGACATCTAGGAATTGCAGGAAAATGTGATTGTATTGCATATTTTGATGGTAAACTTTCTATTATTGATTTTAAAACATCAAGAAAGTCAATGCATCCAAATAAACTGGAGAACTACTTCAGACAAGCATCTGGTTATGCTGTTATGTTTGAAGAGAGGACAAAAATTCCTATAAATAATCTAGTAATCATTGCGGCCATTGATGACCAAAAAGATGCGGAAGTTTATACTTCTAAACGTGATAGTCATATCAATGGATTGATAGAAATGATAACAGAATATAAAGCACAATTGTAGGAAATAAAAAACATGGTTCAATATCTAAAAAGTAGTGCAAGAAGATATGTAGGAGTCCCAGACTATTTGGGAGTGATGTATGATTACAACACAAGAACAAGGGCGGGACATTTGTTTGTCGGCGGGTTTAAAAGAAAGCCTGGCATTCGAACTAGTGATATTGTACTATTTGATGGAAACATTCTTTTGCCTGCTACTAACAATTACAGAGAAAAAATCTTTCGAGTAAACCCCGCTACTACTATCAAATTTGAATATGAAAAAACAAATACTTTAGATCAAGTTCAATGTGGTATCATTCCACTTGATGAACCAGAGATTGGTGAAAGTATTAGTACCGCAAACAATTCTACCCACATTTATCAAAACAATACAGCACAAGAACAATCTATAAAAATATATTCTAATTATAAAGCATCAGTAGATTCTAAGTTGAGATTCAGAATTACAGAAGTAATCTCTGATAATACTCCTGTTCGTAGTACGGAACTTTATACTAAAGGAAATTTATGTCCAGGCGCTCCACTTGGATGGCAAAGAATTTTAAGATGGGATATAGATAAGATTCCAACCGTAGGATTTTCTTTGTCTGTGGGTAAGGAACTTGGCGAGAATGAATTTATTTTCAGAGACTTTATAAATTCACAAAACAGTTATTTTAAAGTTCTGCCCAATTATTTTTCAAAGCAGGGGTCTAAGGTAGACTGCAGGGCGGATATTACTTTCGAAACGGAAGATGTAAGTGCTATGAATTTAGACCCAGTGGCACAAGTTGAAATCACAAGTATTATAGGGAGAATGTAATATGGTAAATTGGATCAAAGCTAGATTAACAGAAAGAACATCATGGGATGGTGGCGCACTTATTGCGATGGGTGTTGTTGCACTACTCTTTGATGGTTTAATTACATGGGCTGCATATGCAGCGATTGTTTATGGTCTTTGGACTATCTGGAAATCAGAATAAACTATTGACAAAACGTGTGTTATAGCGTATTATACGCTGTAACACATATCTAAGGAGAATTTATTATAATGTTGAAACTTAAGAGTTCAAAAGAATTTAGTGATGAGATAGAAAAACAAGTTTCTAAATTAAACAGTTCATATATTGATACAATCACATACTATTGCGAGAAGAATAATTTAGAAATAGAAAATGTAGTTTCTCTTTTGAGTCCTTTCATAAAAGAAAAAATCAAGTACGAGGCTGAAGGACTGAACATGGTTCAGAAGTCTACGGAAAAATTGCCTCTATGATTACTATGTCTGGTAAGAAGATAGATGACTTTGAGGCGTTTAAAATTTACCTTGCAATGAAAAGTCATTTTAATAGTGAGTATGATTTTATAAAGTATAAAGGAAAAGTTTCTCCGAAGAAAGAGACATATTATGGTAGGAGAGATAGAAGAACTTTTGAAGAACTTTCAAGAAGGTTTGATAAAAAAAGTTTAGAAGAGTTTTTGCTCGCATTATTCTTGAATGTGACAGAAAATGGTAATCTTGCAATTTCTCGTAATGAGTTTATGTGGACAGGAAATCTTTTAGATAAAGAATCTTACGATACATATAAAAATTGGAAGAAAAGAATTCAAAGTATAAAGTATACTTTTACTAATGATTGTCATGTATTGTTTACAAGGGCGTCTGAGGAAAATATAGAGTTTAATTCCATATTTAAATCTATTGACAATGACTACCCATTTATTGTATTCTTAGAAAAACGTGGAGAACTTTCATTAGAAACGTTAATTATATTTGAAAAGATTTTTGCTTTCATAGATAAGGTCAAAATAAACGATACAACTTATTGGCCTATATACACTAAGAAAGTAAAAGACTATATGTCTTTCTTAGACATAGATGTTAATTATTATGTTAATGTTCTTAGGGACATATTGATTGATGATTATTATGAAGATTATGGTCAATTAATTAAAAAAACTAGTTGACAAACTTTGGATAATATAGTATATTAGTAAAAATACAAAACGCATATAACGTATAAAGGAGAAAAATTATGTCTTTTGCAAACCTTAAAAAAGGTCGCTCTAACTTTGCTCGCCTTGCGGAAGAGTTGGAAAAAACCCAATCCCCACAACAAACCACATCAAATATCGATGATCGATTTTGGAAACCAACTATTGGTAAGGATGGTAACAGTTATGCTGTAATTCGTTTCCTTCCCCCTGCAGATGGTGAAGATATTCCTTGGGTTCGTGTGTTTAATCATGGTTTTAAAGGCCCAGGCGGTTGGTTGATTGATAACTGTCTTACTACAATCAACAAACAGTGTCCTGTTTGTGAGTCTAATACTGAACTATGGAATACTGGTTCACAAGACAATCAAAACCTTGCCCGTGATCGTAAACGTAAACTTAAGTTCCTTTCGAACATTTATGTTGTAAAAGATCCTGCAAACCCAGATAATGAAGGAAAAGTTTTTCTTTACTCATACGGTAAGAAAATCTTTGACAAGTTGAACGAGGCAATGAATCCTCATTTCGAAGATGAAGCTCGTTACAACCCATTTGATTTTTGGGATGGTGCAAACTTCAAACTGAAGTATCGTACTGTTGACGGTTATGGTAACTATGACAAGTCTGAATTCGATTCACAGGCAGCGCTTGCAGATGATGATTCGGAGTTGGAAACAATCTATAACCAACTATATTCATTGCAAGAGTTTGTAAGTGAAGAGAAGTTCAAGTCTTATGAACAACTCAAGGAACGCCTTGATCGTGTTCTTGGACTTCAACAGTCTGCAGTTTCAGTAGAAACAGATTTTGTTTCTGATGATTCTTCATACTACGCTGAACCTACTCAGACTAAATCTGCGCCTGCGCCAGAACCAAAGTCTGTGTCTTATAATGAAGATGAGGAAGATGATTCAATCTCTTACTTTGAACGTCTTGCGGATGAAAGTTAGACAGTTGGTGGCACTGAAGTGTTAGTGTAAGACACGACACAGAGTCCATACAGGTAATAGAAGGTATACAACACACTCGACCGCCATCTATTATCGCATACAAAGAACTGAGTGTGGGGAAAGGGCAGGGAGAAATCCTTGCCCTTTTTTTGTCTTAGGTATGTTCACATTGCATATCGAAATTGCGAAAATTATATGACAATTTTCTGCACTTGCGAAATAAATATTTGTGTCAGAATCACTGACATTTCACACATATCATACACAGGAGAATAGAATGAGTGTCGAAGAGATTATTAAAAGTTTGAGCGTTATTACTGTATCACTTACTATTGTGGCCGCAGTTATGTTTATGTCTATTTTACCGTATGTTAATTAACGGAGAATTAGATGACACAATTAGTATTAACAGCATCAGAATGGTTAAACATTACCCCATTTGTAGATTTTATTCGTGATTTACAAAAAAGAATGAAATTGAGAAAACTTCAAAAAGAAACTATAAAAGAATTAAGTTCACTATCCGATAAAGATTTAAGTGATATTGGTATTGCAAGATCGCAGATAAAATCTATTGCAATGGAATTGGATTTAAAAGATGTTTAAAAGAATTTTAGAAACTTTTGAACGTATTGGAAGAGCAAGAGCTGCACATGTTCTCGCACAACAAGGTTTATACGAAGAAGCAAAAAGAGTTATGTGTAGGGACTGAAAGGTTCCTACCATGCACCTACTAGCGATAATCTAGCATCTCTTACAGCACCATCAGTATGTCTTACTTCTGGTTTTTGTTTAGGCATAATTGTCGAATTATTAGTTACATTATTCACAGTGTTTTGTTGTGGTGCATTAATAATATTTGCGGCCTGTTTAGCATCTGATGTAGATTTATCCATAGCAGCATTGTCCATCATATTAGACGCTTCTAATTTTTTGTTAGGAACATCACTTGAGAATGATTGTTCTGCAGAAACACCAGAATCAAAATCCATTATTTCTTGTGCAGATGGATTCGCAAATGCATTTTCTTCTTTTGGAGTGATATTCAATTTGTCCAATTCAGCTTGTAGTTTTTCTATTTCTGCAGTATCTTCTTCTCTACCTTTAGAATCTCTACCCCAATAAACATTTTCACCACCTTCACTTCTGGTAATTCTGTCTTTTGCCTCTGCAATTTTTGACTGAAGTTCTGCTTTTTGATCTTCTGGAGAAATCTCTGGTGCGATTGCACCTTCTTCACCATCAAATGCACCCATATCCTTCGCCATGAGTCCAGCATCAATCGCTGTTGACGCAGCAGTACCAAGGCCTGGTATTATACTAGTAAGTCCAGAAAGTACCTCTAGGCCTGCACCAGAGAAGTCTCCACCAAATGCTCTTTGAGCACCAAATCCCAATCCTGCAATTAAACCAACGCCAGGGATTTTTTTCAATAAAGATTTCCCAAGTCCCTTACCAGCGGTTTTACCAGCAGTTGCGGCGCCCTTTGTGGCGACACTTGCGGCGCCCTTTCCAGTTACTTTAGATGCAAGTCCACTTATTTTCGCACCAACTCCTTTTGCTGGTGCTGTTATTTTATCCATTACTGATGGCATTTTTGGGGGCACTGAAATACTTGGCGTTTTTGGAAGTTTGTCGGGTATTGCACTACCAACACCTTTTATTCTATCAGGCATCGAAGTCATTGTATTTTTTACATTACTTGCAACACTACTTGCGGCACTCGCTGTTTTTGCTGCTCCAGTTGCAGCAAGGCCCGCCACTGCACCACCACCAAGTTTTAGTGCATTCAATCCAATGCTTTTAATTCCCCCCAATGCACCTCTTGCAGCACTCAATCCACCACCAACCAGACTTCTTGCTCTTCCTGCAATTCCAGATCCTGCATTTCTTACCAGATTACCAAGTCTACCAAATCTACCACCGCTTGCTCTATTTGCTACTGAACCAACTCTTCCTAGACCACCTCTTACTGCTCCACCAGCTCTTGAGATTGCGCCTCTAATTCCACCTCTACCACGGCCGCCAGCACCACCTAATAGTCCGCCACCAAGTCCACCAAGTCCACCCAATAAACCATCTAAAAGTCCGCCACCTTCACCTGAGATTTCATCTAAGTTTCCAGTGTTCTCTGCAATCTGTTCAAGAAGTTTGATTTGCGTTTTATCCAACTCTTGTTCAAGTTTTCTTTCTCTATTATTTTCTCTTTGATTTTCCAAATCTAATGGAGATGGATTGTCAGAAGTGTCCTGCAAGAATTTTAGAAGATTTACTACTTCTTCTAGATATGGACTGTTTTCGCCAAGTTGCTCTTTTACTTCATCCAACTTAGTTGCTGTGATTTGAGAAACTTCACTTGGAGTAGATGTTTCATCGGTAGATAAACTTTGAGTATTTTCGGACGGAGATGGTACTGTAATATTTTCTCTATCGTCTGATACTGAGGTTTCTGGTTGTGGAACAGATACTGGAGATTCTGACATATCAAGTCCATAACTTTTTCTAATGGACTCAATTTCATCTTCTCTTGCCCTGTTTGCGTCTTCTGCTTCTTTTGCTACTTTTGCCTGACGAATGATAGCATTTTTCTGTTCGTCAATAACTTCTTGTTCAGTAATACCTCTTGCAAGCGCTTGTGCTGCTACTTCTTCTGATGTTATATTTGCTCTTGAGATTGCTTCTTCATTTGATATTTGTGTTCTTAAAACAGAAAATTCTTCTTCTTCAATTTTTTTCTGTTCTACAATTCTTCTTTGTCTCTCTTCTTCCTCTGCTTTATTTGCCTTACTTGTTTCTCTGAATTGTTTAATTCTGTCACCAACAAATGATGCACCAAATGCTAATAGTGGACTGCCACTCAATGCACCTGTAATAACTCCACCAATTCCACTAATTGAATTTTCTACTGTCTTTGTTGCAAGATCACCAATAGATTTTTTAAATGTAGTGTTTTGTTTTATACTTTCTTGAGATGCTCTTAATATCTCTTGAAGTGCTTTCTTTTCTTGGTCAGTAGTACCCTCTAGTTGTGCCAAATCGGCATCAAGAAGGTCTATCTTCTTTTTGGTTTCTTTAAATTCTTTTACAGATATACCTTCTTGTTGTCCAAGAATATCAGCAACTTCTGCAAGGGCCTGTCTAGCTGCGGCTGACTGCAGCTGGTCGGTTGCAGCGCTAAATGAAGCAGACAATTCTTCTTGGTTTTGTCTGATAAGTTTTTCTGTTACCGCTTTTAGATCAGGACTTGCCATTTATTACTTCTTCTTATCTGAATATGCGTTGCCCGCAAAGAATGCAGCCACAATTGCAGCGACAGAAACGAAGTATGTTGCCGCCATGTCGCCCAGAATCTTTGATGCTTGATCCAATCCTGCAACTACTGCAATCACTACTGCGAATGGATAGAGTAACATCCCGAATAAAGAGAACCAGGCCATTTGACGCATTGCATCTCTGCGAGCGTCAGCATCTTCTAGTTCTTTTCTTTTAAACTCAAGATACATCTTTTCTTCTTCTTTTGAAACCTTTCCATCTCCATTAGTATCGGCAGGGTGATGTCCAGATGCTTTAATTTCTTCTTCCATATTAACTCCTCATTGCGTCTTTTCTACGCTTTTCTTCTTCTTTAATATAGTTTATCAAAAGATTTAAATATATCTCTCTTTCCCACGGTATCATATCTTCTAATTCACTCAAACTATATTTATGGTGCTGCATCAACGCAAAATTATTTCGATACATCGATGCAAGGGACTCATGATTTAAACTTAGGAAAAAAAATCGGTAATTCCTTTTACTTTCATCGATTTTTTCCATCCACATTTTCTACAAACAATATTTACATCACACGCCGTTTCTGGCATTGTATTGAAAAAATTGTTAATAGATTCAAACTGTTGTTGTGTTAAATTCTCAACAAAAGTTTTTAATTCACTTTCTGAATAATCAGACGCATTATATACTTCACTTCCATCAACGATCATGTCAATACAAGTAGCTACAACATCAATTACATCATCTACACTATCTGCAGTTAATACAGAATTTAAGATATTAAAATCTGGATACTTCATAATAATTTTAATATCTGACGTTAGATTCAATTCATTGGTGTGTCCTTCTTGATTTTCAATCTCTGCCTTTTCTAAGTCTAATGTGAAAGGAATTTGACAGCCCCCCTGCCCCGCTCCTTCTTCTGTACAATCTTCCCGATTGTAACTCAAACCAATTACGTTTCCAATAGACTTACTTCTAAGTTTGATGAAAATGTGTTCAATGTCAAATGTAGAAAGTTTATCAACATCTACATCAGATACTAAACAGTTTCCAATAATTTGTTTTATCGCATCAATTTTTTCTTGTAACTCTTCTCCCTCTTGTGCCATCAGAAGAATTTTTTCTTCCTTGACCAAAAACGGACGAAATTTCACACTTTCATTTGTTGATGGTATAGTCAAATCATATGTTGGTGCATTAATTGTAGGTAACATATTTTATCCTCTTCAAAAATAATTTAATTTATAATCCCCCAGAACCACCAAGTAGTCTGTTTTTAGACCATTCTCGAAACCATTGACGACCCGCCGCTCGATTTTCGGAAAATTCTGAACGATATTTTCTATAGAACATTGTAATCTGACATTGCGCTGGTTCTTCATTTGCATATGCATATTCAACAGGCCCTATGGTTATTGGGTATAAATTCTCAAATTTTACACTGTGCTTCGGGTTGTCCTCTTTATCATATGTAATGAACTCTGCCTGTGGTGCCACATAGTCGTTATAATATGAAATTTTGTGTGTAGTAAAATCTATAACTTGGTGAAACCAATTTTCGAACCAATCTCTTTCATTTAAGTTGTCACTTAAATATATATTAAAGGTTAATTGATCGTATGTAGTCGTATATGGCGCCATTCTTATTGGGCCATAAATTTTTGTTTCTGTTGTTGAAATAGTTTTCCCCGGCAAAGTAATAGATGGAACACGAAATCTTAAGAAATTGTCTGGATTCTGCAAAAATCCAATAGTCGGTGGTGTAATTCTAAGTTCGTATCTATTTGCCTGAGTAAGTCCTGTAGTCGAAATATTTGCAACAAAATCATCTATTGACGCCATTTATGATCTCCTAGCAGAATCTGACCAAACCTTCGAAGCGGCGGCCTTTTTGAATTTTTGTACTGGTAAAAACAATGCGATGTCCCATTCATTTGCCTCAATTTTTACAAACTTTGATCTAACATGTGTAAATAAATATTTTTTAAGACAAGGTTTTATGACATTATATTTAGACAGACCTTTTAGAACATTATAAGATAATCTGAGTCTTGTTGTTGAATCATATCTTTTGTTCGATGCAATTTCAGATAATGCATTCATTACAACGATTCTATTTCTTGGCGAAACATAGTGCAAGTTAATTCCAACAAACCCCCCAGATATTCTTTCTACCATAAAGATAAGTGGAAATTCATCGTAATATGGCAACTTCTTTGCATACTTAGGGTCATATTGATAACAATACATACTACCAATATTAGGTGTTGCTGCAGAACGATCCCCATCTCCCAATAGAGATGCTCTTGTGATTCTTGTTTCTCTTGCCTTTTTTCTAAACCATTCCCTTGCTTTATCGGTATTTGGTCTAATGTTTCGAGCAGCGAGTCTATTTAATAGTGGTGTAAAGTCTGTCATTCGTTTATGCCGTTTTTTACTATTTATATCGTTTTATTGAGCGAGTTGATCTTCTGTTAAAATTTTAAATTCCCACTTCCTATCTTCGCAAAATTCTTTCGCATATTTCCACTTGGCCTCGTTAATACTCCATGTTTTCATTTCACTCAAATATCTTGGTGTAATCTTGGTTCGCTTTCTTGGGGGTTTGGTTTCTTTTTTTGGTTTTACTTCGATAACAATGGTTCTTGATTTATTTTCTTCTTGGATTCTTATTACAAAATCTGGATAATACTTGTGTTGTTTTCTGTCCACTGGTGAAATGTAAGGTATTACTAATTCTTCGCTCGACCAGAAAGTGATTGCTTCGTTGTTGTCGCAATACACCATAAACCTTCTTTCCCATGAAGAGCGATATACAATGTTATTCACATTTCCTGCATATTTTTCTGGATTTACTGGTTTGTATTTTCCTCTATAAGTAAATCTTTTTCTCACTTCATAAAAACCTTTATAAATAGTACTAAAATATTTAGGAGCAAGTATTTAATGGCCGCAACAGACTCACCATCCACTTTGACGCAACAGAGACAACAGGTTGCAGCAGGCGGGGAAACTTACATATATCCAATGTCATTAGACGAACACGCCGAACAGTTGCCAATGAGAGATTTTGTTAGATTCACTGCATACAAAGGCGAACAGCCTGGATACACAACTATGCAGACAAGAGGAACTGCAACCAGCCTTGAGAAAATTGGTAGTGTTACTCTTCATCTCCCAGAAAACATTGAAAATTCAACAAAATCCCAATTTGAAGGCGCAGACAGTGGTGCATTGGGGTTGATGGGTAATACTGGTGCAGTCGCAGGCGAAGACAATGGATATTTGGATAAAGTACTAAACCTTGGTGGAGAACTTACTTTGTCTGCGACAGCTTTCGCCGGTGGACTTGCATTTGGTGGTGATGGAAACTTGCAATCTCAAGTTGTTGGTGGTAGAGTTTCTGGTGCGAATAAACATATGTTATTCAGAGGAATTGATTTTAGATCATTTAATTATCAATATAGTATTCTTCCAAAGTCGGCAAAAGAATCTATTGAAATTAATAATATGATAAAATTTTTAAGAAAGAATATGCTTCCAGAAATGACAGGCCTAAATTTTTTCCAAGTTCCCAATACATTTACTGTTGAATATTACTTAGGGGGTAGGCCTGCAGAGTTTCTTCACAAAATCAAACCTTGTGTATTGACTGATTGTACTGTTAAATATGGAGGTAACGGTGCCTTTGCAACTTTTAATGAAACAGATGCTCCTGCAGTTATTGAATTGGCTCTGACTTTCCAAGAGATTCAGTTGGTTACTTCTTCAGACGCAGCGGAGGGTTACTAATGTTTACTTACCTAGAAAAAAAGAAATATGATTTGATGCTGGATGGAAAACCAAAAAATGTAACTAATATTTTTCAAAATGCATACATTATAGAACAATATAGAGAAAATCCTCTTTCACATTATGAGTATACCGTTAGAGATGAAGACACTCCAGAAACAATTGCCCATTTATACTATGGAAGTCATACATACGGTTGGGTTATTTTGTGGATGAACGATATTGCAAATGTTTATGATGATTGGCCAATGACAAGTAGAACACTACAAACTCACATCGAAACCGTTTATGGGGCTCCTGCATATGAAGGGTCAAATTTCTATCCAAGAATATTTAAAACTGGTGACTATATCTATGACACATTGGAACAAAAGGTTTTTGTTAGAAGAAATGACAGATGGGAAGTTGTATTGAATGATTATTCCGCAAGCAATTTAAACGGATTATCAATTGCAAGGAATATTCCTATCCATTATACTCATGATGTACTGGGACATAAAATATCTCCAGACACATACAATCTTCTTACACCACAGGATAAGAAAAAATATACAATCTATAGTGCATACGATTATGAACATGATAAGAATGAAAAGAATAGAGTGATTAAGTTAATGAGGGCAAATTTATTAAATGAGTTTCTTTTGAGATTTGAAGAGGTTATTTAATGTCGGATACATTTAAGTTAGGTGATTACAATATTCGTAAATTTACTATTCGTTCACACAACGGATTTGAATTAGATCTTAAAAGATATTTTACATCAATTCGTATTTTCGAAGATATACTATCGTCTAGTATTACTGCGACAGTTAGTTTTATGGATGTAGAAGATATGCTAACTTTTATGCCAATCGTGGGACAAGAAGAAGTTTCATTAGATTTTGAAGTTCCAGAGTGGAAAAATATTAAGTTGGATTTTCTTGTTCATAAAATCTCTGAACTGACAGATGAGGAAGGAACTCAGACTTACAATTTAGAGCTAATTTCGAAAGATTTTGCAAAAAATTTCGAAGAGAAGGTATCAGAATATTTTGAAGGAAGTTCTACAGATATTGCACAAACTATTTTTTCAAGACTTGGGAGTTCGAAAAGTCTTTCTACAGAATCAAGTAACGATCAGTATAGTGGAGATAATGGATTGGTAATTCCAAATTATACTCCAATGAAAAGTATTTCATTTTTATGTAATAAAGCATTCAGTGAGACATATAAAAGTTCTTCGTATATGTTTTTTGAAACAACAAAAGAATATGTTATGAAACCGTTAGAAATGTTAACACAGGCAGAACCAAAGAATAAATTCATCGTTGGTGCATACAAAAGTGCTGGGGCAAAAGAACTTGATGATATTTCAACAAATATTGAAAATAAGAAAGTAATTAGTTTTAATTTTGATTCAAACTTCGATGTGCTTGGAAATATTACAAAGGGGTTTTATAATTCAGAAGTTTATGCTGTGGATTTACTAACACGACAGGTTAATAATTATACACACTCATATTGGGAAAATTATGGAGACTACAAGTACTTGGACAGTAATACTTTTCAAGATACTACTGGTCAAGGAATGCAATATAAACCAAAAAACTTATATGTTGTTCCAGAAAGAGACTTGCAGGGTGGGAATCCTACATTCAATCAGGAAAAACTCTTTCTTCCAAGATTGTTTTATATGCAGTTGATGAAAAACATAAAAGTAACTATTACTGTTTTTGGAGATACTGATGTTTGTGCTGGAGATATCTTAGAACTTGAAATGCCAATATATCAAAGAGATAACACAGGAACAAACAAATATTATAGTGGAAAGTATTTAGTGTTTGCAATTAGACATAGAATTGAGGGTGGAAGATATCAAACTGACATTGAGTTGGTTAGAGATAGTATCGGACTTCCGTTACCAGCGGAACAGCCAACGCCTCCATCAGGTGGGAGTATACAATAATGGATATGAATATGTTTTCGGGTAGAGAAGGAATGGTTTGGTGGCAGGGTGTCATCGAAGACGTAAAAGATCCAGAAGCTCTCGGCCGAGTAAAGGTTAGAATTATTGGATGGCATACTGCAGATAAGGCAATTCTACCCACAGAAAAACTTCCATGGGCATCTCCAATCATGCCTATTACCAGTTCATCTACTGGTGGTATCGGACAATCTCCAACAGGTGCATTGCCTGGTGCATGGGTTATGGGATTTTTTAGGGATGGAGAACAAGGCCAAGATCCTATAATTTTTGGAACAGTTTATGGTCGCCCAACAGAGGGTTCCGAAACAAATGCAGATGGAACATATCCTTCAGAAAGTGGGTCAGTATTCGGTGGTTCTACTAAAAATGAATCTGATGTTAATAGACTTGCAAGGGGTGTAAGTGATAGTACATCTAATACAAATGGTGGAGATGAAAATACATCTTCTTCTGGAAATGCGACTGAATGTGGAAAAGAAGTTAACCAAGATGGTGTTTCAAGTGATAAAGAAAATAGAAAAAGACTTAGTAAGATTACTACAAAGTCTGGTAAAAGTGCTTGGGTTGCTACAGTATTTAAAGATCAGTTCCAAGGATTTGTGAATGAACTTGAGAGTACAGGATATGTTATTAAAAGTATTGGTGGATATGCATATCGAAAAAATGTAAATAATCCAAGTAGATTTAGTTACCATGCTAGTGGTGCTGCAATTGATATTAATCCCGCCGAGAATCCTAATGGGAATACACTAATAACGGATATGCCAGACGGCGTATCATCTATTGCCAGAAAGTATGGTCTAGGTTGGGGTGGCGATTGGAATAGTGTTAAGGATGCAATGCATTTTAGTGCTGCGTCTGGGGAAAGGGGTTCTACTCCTTTAAAAAGAAATGGTATTGTTCCTGACCCAGCATCAGGTAGTCAAACTGAAAGTGCGTCTGGTGGTGGTACTGATAAGCCTGGAGAGAGTCAAGAGTGTGATACTGTAACGACTAGTGAATCTGGAGCAACTTCTAGTAGATCCGCAGACGCTGATGCACAACAACAAAGTCAGGCGCCCTCTGCAAGTGCAACACAATGGTCTGCTGGAAGATCATATAACGAAGGTGATTTGATAAAATCACCACCACTAGAAGAGGGGGAAGAGTCTGGTGGGCCTCCATACACAATGCGTTCTGGAACTTTGGCGGCTGCCGAAGCACTTGGAATTAGTGCGATTGATCTTGCAACTGTGATGTCATATGAAACTGGTGGCACACTCGATCCTCAGAAAAGAGGGCCTACCACTAAATGGGGTCAACACAGAGGACTTATTCAATTCGGAGAGCCACAGGCAGAACAATATGGTGTAGACTTTAGTACTCCACAAACAGCAATAGACACTCAACTTGGCCCAAGTGGTGCGGTGGTTAAGTATTTACGAGATAAGGGTGTCAGGCCTGGCATGGGTAGACTAGAAGTTTATTCTGCAATCAATGCTGGTGGTATCGGAGAAAAGTATTATAGTCGCTCAGATACCGCAGCTGGCGGTGCGGCAGGGACTGTAAGAGACAAAGTAAACAATCAGATGGAAGGACATGAAAGAAACGCCAAGCGTCTTCTAGCGGGTTCTAATGACAGTACATTTGTCCAACAAAAAACATTTATTGCTAAAAATTCTGGAACTTCTGATGCAGAAGGTGACGGCCCAACTTCATCAAGTTTAAAAGATGGTGACATTCTTTGGGAAGTATATGAAGATCCATTACCAGTGATTGATGATGCAGTGGAAGAAGGTAGTGTGGTAGATGTGGATCAGTCTCCATCAACATTTAATGCAAACTCTGGCAACTCTTCATATGGACAGGACACATATAATCCACGTTCTATTGTCGAAATGAAAAAGGAAAGTACTGAAAGTACAGAACTATTTGATGAACCACCAACTCCATACGCTGCAGAGTATCCACACAACAAAGTGTTATCTACTGAGTCTGGACACCATCAAGAGTTTGATGACACGCCCGGCGCAGAAAGAATACATACATATCATAGGTCTGGAACATTTGAAGAAATACATCCAGATGGTTCTGTGGTCACAAAAGTTGTTAAGGATAATTATGAAATTATCTTTGGCAATGATAATATTTACGTTAAGGGAACGATTAACGTTGTTGTAGATGCAGATGTAAATATTAGAGTGGGTGGCAATGTCGATGCGAAAGTCGGTGGAACAATTGATACCGAATCTGGTGGGAATACCACAATAAAAGCACCAAACATTCACTTAAATCCATAAGAGGAAGTCATGTCAAATTTAAATAGTGCAGAAGAAAGACTTGGGATATTACCATCTAAGAGAGATCAATATATTGATTTTGATCTAACGTTTAGACGAAATCCAGTCAGTGGAGATGTTTTAATCAAAAAAGATATTAGTTCAATAAATCAAAGTATTAAAAATATTTTATTGACTAATAAACTCGAAAAACCATTTAAACCAAGGTTCGGTGGAAATATTTACAACACTTTATTTGATTTAATGACGAATTGGGATTATAAGGGTTCGCCGCATGACATAAATATGCAAGAAGAGATAAAACTTGCGTTAAAAATACATGAACCAAGGATATTAGTTTCTGATGTTAATTTTTTCTCTAGAGAAAGAGTTATGTCATCGTTGAAAGGAATAAAGACAGAAGACGAAAGAACCAGACAGGCACAGTTAGTAGATAATAATACCCTAGAAGTTAGTATAGTATACAATGTCCCTGCATCCGAAGAAGATATAACATTTCAATTTAGTATAAAAAGAGTACGATAAATGGCCAAAAATATAAACATATCAGATTTAAGTTTTGATGGAATAAAAGACAATATCAAAAAATACATGGAGAATGATAAAGTTTTCAAAGATTATAACTTTGAAGGCTCTGCATTGTCTAGTATTCTCGACATACTAACATATAATACTTATTACAATTCGTATTATATGAACATGATCGCAAACGAAAGTTTTTTAGACACTGCAAGAATTCGTGAGAATGTTGTATCCAAGGCAAAGTTATTGGGTTATACTCCACGTTCTAATAAGTCTGCGACTGCATTGGTTGCAGTAACATTTAAGATTATTAGAAAGAATAGACAAGAAAGAGATTATCAATATAACACATTAAGAATCGATAGACAACTTGCATTTTCTACTTCTATTGATAACGAATCTTATATTTTTGTTCCGAAGGTTTCTAGGTCAATTACAAGGTCACGCTCTGCAGCAGAACCAGATGGTTCAAGGGCTCATTACTATACTATAAACGATTTAGAATTGTTTCAAGGACAACAAGTGGAAGAAAAGTTTGTTGTTGATATTAACAATCCAAATCAAAAATTTATTTTATCTAACGAAAATGTAGATACTGACACTATTCAAGTTCTAGTACAGGCAAGTGCAGACGATGATGTTGTTTCTGAATTTAATTTAGCAACTGATACTACACAACTTTCGGATATTTCTAAAACATATTTTCTTCAAGAATCGAAAGATATGAAGTATGAAATATTTTTTGGAGATGGTGTTCTTGGGGACGAAGTAGAAAATGGTAATATAATTACAGTTCGTTATATTACGACAAAGGGTGCTAATGGAAATGGTATTACTGGAAGACTTACTGCAGTTGCACTGCCTAAAGGTGTAATTGTTGACACCGAAAATGTTCAGATTATTGGTGAGAGTTATGGTGGTGCCGACAGAGAAGATATTGAGTCTATTAAATTTTTTGCACCAAGAACATTCGAAAGTCAAAATAGAGCAGTTACTGCCAGAGACTATAAAGCGATTGTTCCACAAATTTATCCAGAGGTAGACACTATGAATGTTTGGGGTGGAGAAGACAACGATCCTCCTGCGTATGGTTCTGTATTTATGTCTATTAAACCAAATACTGGATTGATTCTTTCTACTCAAGAAAAACAGTATATTTTGAATCAGTTAAAAAGTAATTATTCGGTTCTTACTCTTTCACCTCAAATTATCGATCCTGATTATTTGAAATTAAAGATAACCACAAATGTGAAGTATAATGATGAGGCGACTTTATTGGACGAATCGGCACTAAAAGAATCTGTAAGACAAAATATTATTTCTTACAACAACGAGTTTCTAAATGAATTTAATAGTTATTTTAGATATTCGCAGTTTTTGTCTGCCATTGATAAAACCGATGATTCTGTTACAAATAACATAACAGAAGTTTTGATGATTAATGAAAAAACACCAGTATATAATGGTGTTGCATCATATACATTCAATTTTAATAATGCAATACGTCCTAATAGTTTGTATTCTAATGCATTTACTATTGCTGGATTAAGTGACCCTCATTATATTGAAGATGACGGATTGGGTGGATTGAGAATATACACATTAACTCCATTATTCGCTAGAAAATATAATAATGTTTTGGGTGGAACTATTAACTATGGAACTGGTAAAGTTGTTTTAAATGATATTCAAATTAGTGGTATCGTTGGTTCAACTGTTTTAGGTTTGGTTGCAGAACCAGAATCTAATGATATATTTCCTGTTCGCAACCAAATTATCTTTATTGATTATGACGAACTTGATATTGTAATGATGCCTGATACAGATGAATTTAATGAGAACTACGATATCTCTTCACAGAGAGTGGTTGTCACTAGATCACTTAGAACAACATATAATACATCACAGGCAAGTATTACAAATGTAATATCTGATACTACAACATAACAGCAGAAGTTAAATTAAATGGATAGAACTAATTTACAAAATATTGCATCTAGGATAAGAGAACAACTTCCTACTTATTTAAACAGTAGTGAATATGATAACTTTGTTCGTTTTTTAGAACTGTATTATGAATGGTTGGCACTAGATGACAATGTTAGTAATGTCACTGGAAAAATTACTTCACTTACAGACTTAGACGAAACTTTTGATGTTTTTGTTCAAGAGTTTAAGTCTGAACTTGCTGGCGCATGGCCAACCATTACCAAGATTAAGACAAATACTCAAATTGCAACTGAAATTTTGCAAGAAGCAAACAATGGCGATAATACAGAAACATCTATAGATACTACTGCTGACCAAGAATTTTTTACTGACGGTGTTTCTGCAAAATATGTAATGGATTATTTTAATCCCTTTTATTATTTCTCAGATCAAGATGTAGACACAAAAGTTACTAAAATACGAGTCTTTATAAATGATGTCAATTTTGCTGGAAGAGTTGGGGAATCTTTAAGTGATGTTGTAGATAATTTAACACCCCCAAATGATGACCCAACAGGAAGCACTGGTGATTGGGTTGAATTAATTGAGGGAATTGATTATAGACTTTTAGAAAACTCTATTATTTTTCAAGATGAAAATAACGATCCGATTATTCATGATAATCGTGATATTATAAAAATAAGATTTTATTTGAGAACTTTTATAAGTCCTATTGCAGACGCAGATACTGAATCTGCAATCCAAAAATTAGTAGAAGAAAGTGGAAAAGAAAAAACCAGATATACTAATGAAAGAAACTTTTTAAAGTTAATTAATAAGTTCTATAAACAAAAGGGCAGCGAAAGTTCCTATAAATTTTTGTTTAGGGCGCTGTTTAATGAAGATATAGAAATATATTATCCAAAAGAAAATTTGTTAAAACCAAGTTCTAATACTTGGCAAACACTAACAAGTCTAAGAACTGCCCCATATGAAGGCCCAATTAAGATTAATCAACCACTATTTATTGAAGGTGTGTCTAGTGGGGCCTCAGCGAACATCGAATATTTTAATGACTATACTTTAAGTGACTATAAAGTTCGTGAATATGTAATTAGTTCAATCAATGGTGAGTTTTCTAGTAAAGAAACCGTAAGAATAAAACAAAACGATGCCTCCATTTATGAAGAAAGTTTATATGAATGTGTCGTAGGATTTGAAATAGAAAATCCTGGCGAAGATATGCCAAGAAATTTAACACTGCAAAATAACTTGTCTTCGAATGGAAGTGGTTATGGGTTTGCTGCAAAAATCGCACATACTTCTTTCGGCCCAATTGAAAATATCAAAATTGTCAATAATGGAGATCAGTATATTACTGGAGAAACAATTGAGTTTCAAAATGGTAATACGTTGGGTTCGTATGGTATTGGACAGATTAGTTCTATTCAATCCGTAAAAAATAATTTTAGTGTTTCATTTTTTCAAAACCCAGAAAGTTTGGAATATCCAGTCATGTCATTTGATATTGGACTGTCTGGTTATGATTTTGGCCCTAGAGCACAAAATCCATCAGTTACGATTGAAAACATAGATTATCTCTATGATGAAGTTTTTTATCTATACGATTATGAAGACATCTATAATAGAAAAATTACACATCAGGCCCAAACGTTTTTTGCCGCCGTCAAAGATTATAAGACTGGAGAACTAAGTTCGACTTATAGAAGTACTCTAACTCCAGTCGAAGAACCACCATTCATAATTACAAATTTAAATGAAGGTGACCCTACAGAATATAGATTAAGAACAGATTTAGAATTCCAAGTTATATCTGTAAATGAATTTGGTGGTATTACTGGAGTTGCAATTACAAATAACTTAGCAAGTCCAACTAATGTTTTCCCACAGATTGCGGATGTAAGAAACCAAACTGCAACCTATCATCAAGGTAGAGGTGTAGGTGCGTTGTTTGATGTTGCATATCTTGATAATGTAATAACTTCTGTCACTTTAGGGAGTCAAGAAACTTCTAAACATTATGTCCCTGGCGATTTTATTAAAATTGACGGCGAACAATTTTTTAATGGTGTGTCGGGTGTTCATGATATCTTTATAAAAGTATTGACTGTTACAGGTGGTTCGGCATATTTAAATCTAGACGCATCTTCATATACTACAACTTCTAGAATTGGTACAGGCGCTGTGTGGGATATTGATACAGACGAACCCAGTTATCCCCAAAACCTTTCTGTCCTTTTGAGTGATGCAAATGCACAAGGAGTTTTATCACCAACTATAAATTATATTGTTGGGGATAAGTTTACAATTTTAGGTTCTGTTGTTGGTGGTACGGATGGAGAGAATGATATAACAATTACCGTAACAGAAGTCAACGATGAGGGACGAATCGAAGATTTTGAAGTTTTTGCAAATCCAATCACTGGACATATTGCAACATTTCAAATTTTAAATCCAACAACTCCAATGCCAGATGGATATTCATATTACTATGCACCACAATATATCGCCTCTACTCAAAATGGGGGAACTTCTGGAACTGGTGCAATATTTAATTACATTAGAAGAGATGGAACAACATATTATGTTGCAAACCCTGCATCAAGATTTAATGGAATTAATTATTCCGTTGGCGATTCAATTACAATACTTGGTAGTGAATTGGGAGGTGTTGATGGCGTTAACGACCTAGTTTTTGATGTAATTAAGATTGATGATAATGGTGGTATATTACAGATTGGAAATATTACTGGTACGGCGATTAATTCATCACCAGAAAATCTAAACAAAAATGAAAATCTAGTTAGTGTTATGACCAATGGTTATGGTGCAACTTTTGACATTAACATCAATAATGGTGTGTATACTGTTACACCAAATCAACCAGGCGCTAATTATCTTGAAGGACAAAATTTTAAGATTAAGGGTTATAAGTTAGCGCATCAATACTTAAAAGAAGGATTTAAAGCGGGACTTGCAAAGGTTGGAGAACACGCACTATACACAGACTATGGATGGTTAAGAAGTGATAACATCGATCTAAAATTTGATACTGAGTTGACCAACAAAGAACTGACAATAGACTTTTGGTATTTTAGAAAATCTATCTCTATTACAGATATAGATTCGCCTGGCGGTGTTATTTTTGCAATCAACAGCGAAGATGGCGGAACTCAACATCTAACTCTTTGGCAAAACTATGATGGAACAATTGATTTAATCGATTCTTCTGCTAATACACTTGGTACAAGATCAGTACCATTTGGAGAATGGAACCACATAGCGATTTATTTTTCTAACGATGGAACTTCTATCTATTTGAATGGCCTATTAGAAAACACTATCCCTGGCGTCAATATGTTGAATTATAGTACAAATTCAAATTTCTATATTGGTGCAAGACAGATTGTAGATGGAAATTCTTTAGTGATAATGAATGATTATACCCTTGGTTTCTTTGGGGCATTCAGAATGACTAAAGGACAGAGATATGTTTCTAGTTACGAATCTAATATTAATTTGCAAGGAGATCCTGCAGCAATCGAGGCTGCGTTTGATGATTGGTATAGATTTTCACATTCTGGTGCATCATCATACCAAGCAACCCCCAGTGATTTGTCTGCATGGATTTATAACTCTAGTACAAATAGTATCGAATGTACTGCAAATACATCTAGTTTTACTGGTTTTATCGGCCCAACTCCTGCAACAAACTTAGAATTTGAATCTGTTTTGTCAAGTACTTCAAGTGACGATGATACACTTGCACTTATTATTGGATTTGTGACTAATGGACTTCAGCCGACAGACGCTGGATATAAAGAATATACTTTGAGTGCAGTCAGAAATATGGGTGGAACTAATCCTTCAGTCGGTTGGGGATTAGTATATAATTATCTACAAGATGATCAGATTATTCTTGAAACTTCAAATGTACCATTTATTTCTGGTGGATGGAGTGCAAATGGTGCCACAAAAGTAAAAGTAATAAAAAATGGTGCAAATGTATATGCAACTACTTCTCAAAATGGGTCAACTTCTTTAGATTCCTCAACTACACTTTATGTCGATTTAAGTACAAATCCAGTCTTAAATAAATTTGAAGGTGCAATCCAGTGGGGATTTGGCGCACATAGTCAAGATGCTGCAAACTTTTCATTGTTAGATGCATCGGGGTCATCTACTGGTGTTACAATAGAAGACAAAGGAACACAGAATCCTGTTTCTGGTAACGGAATAAGTCCAGAACATGTCAACCCCATTCCATTTAAACAAGACATTAGACAGTCATCCAGATATGTAGAAAGAATTGATGCTGTAGGTGGAGAAACAGTTGTTGAGTTATTTTATGATGCCGATTCTGCAGTGAGAATATTCAAAGTTACAGATAGCATTATTACACCAGAAAATATTCCAGATTCATTCCCAACAGACCCTATAGATCAGTTGATATGGGAATGGGCTGATAATTATTATATCTGGATTGATGGTTCGTGGAAAAATTATGTTGAACTTGCCCCAGCGGAATATGATGCGTCAACTGGTACTGCGATAACATTCACTAATGCATTGGTTGCTGATGATATTATAATGATTAGATATTATGGTGCTTTGTCGGACAAGCTTGAATATGTGATATTCAATAGTGAATCTTTAGTAGAACCAAATAAAATCAGATTGAGAAGATGGGTAGATAACCCTCAAACTCTCGATGATACTATGGCACAATATCAATTGCCTGATGCCCATACACTGACTGTTGAATGGGAAGAAATCCCAAAATCGGGTATAGAAACCACTAGACTCATTACAGGTGGTGAGGGTTACATTAGATATCCATATGGAAATGTTGCGAGGGAAACATTGTCGTATACTTCTACTGGTAGAAATGGAGTTTTGCGAGGACTTGGAAAAGATATTGGTAAAATTAATAGACTAGAAATATACGCAAATCCATTTAGAGAAGATTTTGACGGATTTGGAGTTGGATATGATACTCCACCAGAAATTGACTTGAGTACTTATGGTAATGGACAGGCATCTATTAAAGTACTAACTGGGCCTCTATGTGTTCGTGATGGTGTTTATGTCAACCAACAAGGATTTATTTCAGATGATAATCGTATTCATGATGGTTATCTGTGGCAGGATTATTCTTATGTTGTAAAAGTAAACAGATATATTGATGAGTGGAGAAGAATCGTTAAGAAGATTATTCACCCCGCCGGTTTGATGATGTTTGGAGAGTTTACTACTTTAACTAAGGCTTCTATAAGAAAAGGCCTTGGAGTTGCATATCGTGAACTTATGTTCGAAATTATTAAAAATGTTAATTTGAGAATGCGTAATATGGATGGTAGTGGAAGTTGGACATATGCTACTGCACAACAAACTGACATCAATGATTTAAATTCTCATGGTTATTATTTTGTATATGATAATCGTCAACTTAGTATTGACAGTGAAATTGATGGTCTTTATCAGGGTGTAGGAACTGGAGAAATATCTGACGATACAGTGGGTGCAGCAACAGTAGATAGTGGGTCTGGTAGATATGCATTATTGGATGAAAATGGAAACAATGCGTTGCGTTGGTCAGATGTAAAGAAAATTGCAATCAACTACAAAGATGCGTATGGAAAAGATTATGGCCACTATTGGTCATCTAAAATCCTTGGCAATACATTTACAATATATGATACATCTGATGAGAGTATGACTAATGACGAATGGATAAATGTAAGGCCTTGGGCAAAGTATGTTGTAGAGAGTGTGGAACTAGATCCCGATTATCTTGATAGAATTGCAGTTTTTGATGTGAAGATTATTCAGTCTTATAGAGAACTTCCTTCTACCGCTCCTCAGAATAGAGTTGAGTTTAGATGGGACAACATTTGGCGTGGAAATGTAAACAGACAACCAAACTATTGGGTTGGTGCTATTGCAGATGGTGCAAATCCAAGAGATGAAAAAATGGTGATAAATATAACAGGTAAGTATATGTTCTATAAAAACTATACTGGCGACCTGCCTACATTACACACCACATACAGGTCACTAGAAAGGTTTAAGTTTTACTTTACTTCCAGATTCCCTTGGGAAAGGTTGAGACCGTTGCTGTTTAGTCCTCAGAGAGAAATGGATAATTCTCCATATCTGATAAAGCGACCAATTGTAAATGGAAATGGATTGACTCATATTCCTGCAAAGGCAGAAGGACTTGGAATTTGGTATCACTTGCCAGTAGATGCAACGGATAATGATTGGATTGCAAATACAGATGGAACAGATCATAATTGGAGAAATACTGTAATTGAAGACATTGTAAGACTTGCAGATAACAAATATCGTGCAGTTTTAGATTCGTTTATTAATATTACACCTGTATTCTTGGTAATGAGTGAAGAGGAACCAGATGTCCCAACTAGAAAAAGACTTGGCCCTACAAATTTAACAATTGAGAGAATAAAATTTAACGATAGATTACAATCAGGACTTGATTATAACGTAGATAGAATCGACTATGACGAAAATTTGTTAGACTTGAATACCTTTATAAAGTATCAGGCAGAACATATTCATGATAAGTCAAATGTCGCCCCAGAATCATCTATTGTACTGTATAATACGAATCCAACAACAATTGAAGAATTAAATGAACAGATTGTTCTGAAAGACTAAAAAATAAATTATAAATAGTATAAAATTCATGACACTAAAAAGGTAAAAAAATGGCAGCGATTATTACAAACAAATTAAGAATTTTCAATGCAATGGAATTCTTACAATCAATTAACAGATCCGCACCTAATTGGAAACCTAACTATACCTATGCAGAAGGTGATGTTGTGGTTAACAACCAGAACTCATTTATTGCACTAGGAAATATTAGTGGCACTTCCACAAGTGGTGTTTCTGCTGGTGATGGGGATGGCCCAACACCAGATACTCTCCAAGATGGTACTGTACAGTGGGCCCATCAAGGACAATCGGTTTACAATATGCTTTATATGGCAATCGGTAAACAAACTCCTTGGTTAAATGATTCAAACCCACCAACACCAGAAGATTCTATTGGTTACTCGTATAGATTTAAATACGATACAATTGCACTTAAGAAAGTCAACTACAGTGATATGACTCTTGCAATTCCAAGAATTAACTGGACTTCTGGAAGAGTGTACACTATGTACGAACATGACAATCCAGAAGAAATTATTCCAAACGGATATGTAATTGTTGCATCTGGAAATCAATTTAACATTTATAAGTGTATTAATAACCAAAAATATGATGCTGCTGCCCAAACGGTGACTACAGTTGCTTCAACAGTACAACCATCAACTACTGGAACTGAAATTGAAGAGACTGCAGATGGTTATAAGTGGAAGTTTATGTATGCAATCGACCTTCAAGATTCTCTTAAGTTCTTGACAAAAGATTATATTCCAGTTAAAAATCTTCTAGAAGATCCAGTTGCGCCTGGCACCGCTGCTCAGGTACAGTGGGATATCAAACAAGCCGCATCTCAACCAAATCCTGGCCAGATTGAACATGTAAAAATTATGCCAAACGAAGAGGGTGGTGCAATTGGTGGAGGATTGGGTTATCATCCAAATATTCAACAAACCGCTTCTGTTACACTAACTGGTAATGTTGTTACAATTTCTGGTGTCGATGGTGCGACAGATTATACTGGTTATGATTTAGTTGACCTTGGCAACCAAGAACAGTTTAGAATTACAAACTGGAGTCTTTCTGGTACAACTGCAACTGCAACTGTAAATGGTTCATTTACTGGTGGTGCGGGCAGAGATATTCTTATTGCGCCTGGTGTTAGTATTTCTGGTAATGGTTCTTCTTTCAGTGCATATGGACTTGTTGTAGATCAAAGAATTGAAAAAATTGTCATTACAAATACTGGTGCAAATTGGTCTGCTGTAGACAACGCAACTGTAGATGTTGATAATGTTCCAGCATACAATTTCGATGGGACGTTGAATGTTAATGCATGTAAAGTAAAACCAATTGTTTCTCCAGAAACTGGACATGGATTTAATCCTGTAGAAGAGCTGGGTGGTTATTATGTAATGACTGCAATAAAACTTGAATATGACGAACAGTCTACAAGAGAAAATTCTTTGGGGAATTTAGAAACTAAGATTATGTTCCCTGTTGAAGATTCTGAAGCACAGTTTAGACAGATTGCTATTGTCGCTGACCCTGATGCACAGACTCAGGGTGGTTCTACTCCTGCAAACGAAGAGTCATACAGAGGTCCACAACACCCAGATTTTGGTTCTGCAGATGAAGAAACATTTGATATCGTAACTGGTACAGGTAAAGTTCTTTATATCGAAAACCGCCAGCCCGTTTCTAGAGCCATCGATCAAATTGAAGATATTAAAGTAGTATTTGAATTCTAATTAAAATAAAAAACCAGTTGAGAGAAGAAGACACATGGCAATAAATTTAAACGTCACTCCCTATCATGATGACTATGATATCGACAAAGGTTACTTGAGGGTATTATATAAGCCTGGAAATTCTGTGCAGGCGAGAGAATTAACACAACAACAAACAATTTTACAACAACAAATTGCAAATATGGGAGACCACTTCTTTAAAGAAGGTTCCATGGTTATCCCTGGCAGTTCTGCTGTTGATGTTGCTGTTCCTTATATTAAAGTAACTCTTGCGGAAGGACTTACCACCGCTGCAGAATTTGTTGGTAAAGTAATTCAAGGGGATAAGACAGGGATTCGTGCTATTGTCATTTCTTACGCTGATGCAGTTGATCTGAATCAAGATGCACAGATTGACAGTGATGATGAACCAACAACCTTATTTGTAAAATATCTTGATGGTGTTGCTGGCGGACAAAGAGTGATAGACGGAGTTACGCTTGAAATTGACGATGAAAATGGAATTGATTTTGTTGTTAACGGAAATAATGTAAATTTAAAAGAAGGTGATACTTCATCCTTTGTAGAGGGAGAAACTCTTACTGCAACAAATGATGATGGTTTAAATTTAATCGCAACGGTTGCACTTAGTGCTGATCATGCAAATCCTTTAGGTAAAGGTTCTATTGCATTTGTTGAAGAGGGAATTTATTATACTCAAGGGTTTATGGTTAAAAACCAATCACAAAGTGTAATTCTAGACAAATATGATGACACTCCTAGTTATAAAATTGGTTTTGAGATACAAGAAACCGTTGTAAGTGCAAACGAAGATCCATCTCTTTTTGATAACGCACAGGGAACAACAAATTACAACGCCCCTGGCGCCGATAGATATCGAATCAATCTCGTATGGTCTAAAAGAACATTAGATACACCAACAACAGAAAACTTTATAGAAATTATTACTGTTGAAGACGGTATTATTAAAACACATGTTAGAGGTACAGAATATTCAGTAATTACAGATGTGCTTGCAAGACGAACATACGATGAGTCTGGTGATTACACAGTTCGTCCATTTAATTTAGACATTAGAGAATATTTCAAAGAAAATGGAAATGGTGGTGTATACACCATGAAAAACTTTGAATTTGATACCGAAGTCGCTGCGAAAGATTTCGCACTAAAGAATTTTGCAGATGAAGATGGAATGGTCGATCAAAATGGAAATGGACTTGCTCATACAGTAAGTGCATTAGAACTTATACAGTTTTCTGATCAAAATCTGGATTCGACTGGATTAAAATATTACCCAGGCTCAAGTCATCAATTCTTAGTTGATGCAGTAAGAAATTATCTTGCACTGGGAGTCGAGAGTGGAAAGGCGTATGTAAGAGGTTATGAAATCACTAAGACGGCTACCACATATATTCCTTATAAAAGGTCGAGAGAAAATTATCAAGTAAACAATCATTATATTCCTGTCGATCTGGGCCCATACATCTACATTACAGATGCAAAAGGACTTCCACTGATAGATGAAGAAGTTAAACTTGTTAATATGAACATTTCGCCAGTAATTAATGAAGATTACACAATTGTAACATCGAATTTAGATGATGCTGATACTGCATATTTCCAACCAGTAACATATGACGAAGATTTGACATTTTTTGCTGGTGGTGGTACTAACTTGGGCGCAAATGCATATGGTATTGATGTAATTGCAAATGCAAAAGTTAAGGCGGTAGAATATTTTACAGATTCCGATGATGATTCAATTGATGACAACTACGGAACTTCTACTTTTAGGCCTTCGAATACATCCGTTGAAACTGGAATATGGAAAGTTTTTCTATATGACATCGAATATGAAATTAATCCAAGAACAAATGTTCCTTATACTATGTTGGATGCAAGGTCTATTGTTTCAAATGAAGAAATTGTTCCAACAACATTAGGTAGTTCAATTTATAGATTTGGTGCTAACGTATTAACACTGATGTCATTGTCGGATGTGCAGGGACAGTTTACACTAAAATCTCTCATCTATGATAGATATGATAGAGATGTAAGAGCAATTAACTATTATTATAACTCTGCGGATCAGTTCCTATTGGTAAAAAATCTTAATTCTGGAAATGGATTGTCTACAGAATCGGGAGTATTGCCTAGTGCAACCTTTGTTACAAATGAACTTATTAACGAGGCGATTGCCAGTGGTTCTGCTGGGACAGATACTACATCTTTTGATGGTAATGCATCTGCTGATATGACAGGAACTCAGGCAAGGATTACTGGTAAATTTGCACTTTTGTCAGATGGTGGTGCAAGTATTGTTGATACTGGTAAAAGATTTTTGCAAACTGTTAGATTTGTTGATGATGAAAGTGGAAGAGAAACAGTAGATACTCAATACGATGTACTGAAAGTATTTGAAGATCAAACAGTTACTGCCAATGGACAGATTGTTCTAACCGCAACAGATGATAACTCATATTTCATTTCAACTCAAAGTTTATATTTGGCATTTGATAGAGCCGATTTGAATTCGTCTGTTGGTGAAATTGGTAGAATTTCAACCATTTCATTTTCTTCTGATAGAAGAACTGCCACTCTTAATATCACAAATTTGGCCGCAGGAACAACTGGTGTCACTGTATACGCACCAATCAAAAAGACTTCTTCCAGAGAAAAAATTAAAACTTTGAGAGAAAATCAGTTACATTTGCCTTACACCTTAGTGGATGCAATTGGACAAACAATTGGACAAACTGACTATGATAATGTAAACGATGCAAATAACGATACATCTCTAAGTTATGATGTAGATTTAATAGGATCAAATTCTAGTGTTGCAACAGGAGTTGTGAATTCTTCAATTCCCACTGGCGCAAATAATGATCTTATTCTTAGTGTGTCCAATTTTCAATTACCACATTCAGATGTATATGAAATCAAAAAAATATATGACACTTGTAATGTAAACAACACTTCTTATAGAATTTCAATTGAATCAAATGACAGAAAATTCCTACATGAAATGACAGAAGCAGATTTTGAATTTGCATTGAAGGCATATACTTTTTATGAAGCGACTGGTACTTCACCCTTTTCTGTTGATTTAGACCACACTGTGTATCCAACTCTTCTTAGTATTCAACCACAACTCACCATTGATGGTACAGTAAATCCATTTAAAGAAGAAATTGAAGAATTATGGTTGAGTAATGTTGGCATCGAAACTCCTGCAGAGGTTCCTGTTAAAATTAATGATATCACTGATAGATATACTTTGTTTTCTGGACAAAGACACTCTATCATTCAGTTGGGTGAATTAGAATTAAAGGCTGGTACATTACCGTGTGGTGGCCGTCCTATTATTATTTACTCTTATTTTGAACACGGCGCAGGCGATTATGCATCCGTAGACTCATATGTTAATATACCATATCATAAAATCCCAAGTTTTGAGGGTGTCCGATTACACAGTACATTAGATTTTAGACCTGCTGCAGTTTACCAACAATTATCTGGATACCCATATGGCAAAGGTGTAGTTTCTGGAATTTCTGACTACCCAATTGATGCGAGTGCAATTAGTGCAGATTTGCGTATCTATTTTGGTAGAGCAGACAAACTTTACATGGATAAGTTTGGAAACATTAATGTAAAATATGGGGCCCCTTCTGAAACTCCTGTTTTTCCAACAGACCCAGAAGATGGCATGGTATTGTACACATTAGAAACACTTCCATATACTGGTGTTCCTAAAGATGTAAGTGCCAATATGGTCGATAACAGAAGATATACTATGAGAGATATTGGTAAACTTGATAAGAGAATTACTAATTTGGAATATTATACTTCTTTAAATCTTTTAGAAAAAGAAACTAAAGATTTGTTGGTTACAGATGAAAATGGACTTGATAGATTTAAGAATGGATTTGTAGTTGAAAACTTTACTGGGTTTGGAACTGCAAATGTTTTTGATTCTGATTTCAATGCCTCTATGGATACTGGAAAAGGAGAATTGCGTCCATTTTTTACTACCTCAAACATTCCAATGCATTTAGATGTTGTAAACTCTGAGGGATTTGAAGTTTCGGGTAGATGGGCGTCACTTCCATATACGAGTCAGTTATTAATCGAACAAAGAAAATCTTCAAAAACTGTAAATGTAAACCCATTTGCAATTTTTAGTTTTAAGGGTTCTATGGTACTTGTGCCTGCGACAGATAACTGGCATGACGATCCAAAGTATTTGGAAGCAAAAGTTATTGAAGAACGAGGAAACACAGATAATTTTGAAGAACTTGCACAGAGGTCAGGAATTCTTGGAACCGTTTGGGGGTCTTGGGAAACGACATGGACTGGTACAACTAACGAAGATTCTACTACCTCTAGTCGTACCGAGTCCAGTGGCAATTTTGACCGTACAGTAACAACTACAACTAATACTTGGAATGATACAGGAACAAGAACAAGATCAGGTGTCACAACATCACTTAATCCAAAATGGACACCAGTTACAACTGATAAACTGGTTAGTACTGAACAAGTTCCATTTATCCGTACTAGAGATGTATATTTTAAAGCCACTGGGATGAAACCAAATACAAAGTTGTTTGCATTCTTTGATAACACGCCTGTGAGTGATTATGTTACTCCAATAAAAACATTAAATATTACAAATGTTCCACCAGCAACATCGCAATATATTAAAAACAATAGAAATATATTTGCAGATCAATATGGTGAATTGAAATTGCGTGGACAATCTACTGCACATGAAATCTTTGTTGCAGATATTGATTATTTGGATGCTACTTCTTTAAAACTTTATGTATTGGAGACTGTGCCTGGTAAAAATAATACTTCTTTCAGTTTAGGAGAGGTTCTATTCTTAGTTGAACGAGATGGGAAATCTCATAACATGGGAAGCTTCCCGAATGAAGGTATTGTTGGTGGTTCTGCTTTAAGATCAGACTCAGCTGGTACTGTTCACGGTAACTTTTCAATTCCAAATAACAACCAAACTCCAAATGATGATGATTTAAAATTCAGAACTGGAGAAAGGGTATTTAAGTTATGCGATCAACAAAACGGAAATCTAGATGATTCTGATACGGATTCTAGTGCAACATATGCTGCAAGAGGTATTATTGAAACAAGACAATTAACAACTGTAAAAACAAGAACAGTTGAAATCGTTGAGTCCGCTACCAGTGCAACAGAAAATGTTGTTTCGGAATTGCGTTCCAGTCCAAATACTAGTTTTGGTAATTGGAGACAGGTTCGTGGATGGGGCGACCCACTTGCCCAATCATTTTTAGTAGATGTAGAGGGTGGGGCCTTTATCACAAGTGCGGAGATTTTCTTCTCTGCAAAAGACGAAGTTGTTCCAGTGACACTGCAAATAAGAAATATGGTCAATGGATACCCTGGCCAATATGTACTTAGCGAAAAGATGTTAGATCCAAGACAAGATTTAATTCAACTTTCGGATGATGGTTCTTTAGAAACAATATTTACCTTTGATGAACCAGTATATTTGGAAGAGGCAACAGAATACTGCCTTGTATTAATTGCAAATACGCAAGGATATAGAGTTCATGTTGCAACATTAGGACAAGAGGCACTTGATGGATCTGGAATTATTTCAGAACAACCTTATGCTGGTGTTTTCTTTAAATCTCAAAATGCTTCTACATGGACTGCAGAACAAAATGAAGATTTAAAATTCACACTTTCTAGAGCAAAATTTGATATTAGTAAAGATAGTAGTCTATATTTTACAAATTCCGAAATAGATGTTGGAATGTCCGATACTAGTGTTATGGAGAGAATATTTGACGATAACGCAATGTTTATTCATAAAGATAGTTCTCTTATTACATTTACTGTAAATGATAGTTCTGGATGTGTCCCAACAAGTTTCTGGCAACCAAACGGATATAATTATGTTACTCTTAAAAATTTCCATGGGACTTACGACCAATATAGTGCTGCAGATTTAAATGGTTCGCATTTGGTTGTTGCAACAACTCATAATTCGTTTACTATCGATATGAGAGGTTTTTACTATCCAGAAGGAGTGCAGTCAGCAAGAATTGCTCATGGTGGAACTATTCCATCAGTTGACTCTATATTTACTCCTGCATCAAATACATTTTCGCAGTTTGGACAAAAGAAACCAGCTAGTTGGTGTACTAATATTAAATATGATTTAATGAAACCTAACATTACATCTGTTGAACTGGCTGGTACTGGTATTTCGATGAAATTTAAAGCATTGACAGGTACATCGCAGGATTCGACAGAGGCGCCAGGGGTTAAAGACTTAAGTTTCAGAGGAATTACACCAAATCAAAACTATACATTTAATAGACCAATGATGGTTGCAGACAATTATAATGAGACTATTTTTGATACATCTACGAATTCCCTTGACAAAAAGTCATTGATCTGGAAGGTAGACTTAGTTTCTAATAAGGACAATCTGAGTCCTATTATTGACTTAGAAAGAATTGCTGCCGTATTGGTATCTAATGTAACAAATAGTGCTGAAAATGTTCCTAGTGGAGTTAGAGGACATGTCAATACTGGATTTGTTGATGAAACGAGTCCACACGGTGGTTCAGCTGCAACTAAGTATATGACAAGAGAAATTAAATTAGATCAGTCATCAACATCACTAAAAGTTATGGGTTCGGTTTATCGCCCAGATGTAACAGATGTAGATTTTTACTATAAGATTAAAACATCACCAGATCAGAATTTTGAAAAACTTAATTATGTATTACTTGACCGTCCTACCGTTTATGGTAAGGCATCTAGAGATGTTTCAGATTATAAAGAATTTGATTACGAAGTAAGAAATTTACCAGAATTTAATTCTGTAGCAATCAAAATTGTTCTTAAGAGTAAAAACTCTAGTGTTGTACCAAAAGTCAGAGACTTTAGAGTTATTGCATTGGCAACTTAATTGGAGAATATAATGAGACTAAAAGTTAAGGGTAATAAAGATCTTGTCAGAGATACGAACTCACAAGCGATAATAAATACTGATAACAATGGTTATAATAATTTTATCAAAAGGTCTAATGCACTTAGAAGGCGTGACGATGAAATAAAAGATTTACAACAAGAAATGAATGAAATAAAAAACACACTAAACTTAATATTGGAGAAACTTTAAATGGCCGTAGAATATCCATCCCTTGTAGATGTGTTGACAACAGACACCTTTGAAGAGTGGAGAGTCAAAACTAATAATTTGAAAGCTTATGCCGAGGCAGCAGCTGCAAATATTGGTAATCTCGCATTCTTAGAAACTGATGCACAGTCTACAATCGTTGACGCAATCAACGAAGTAAACACTCATACAGATATCAATACTAGAAATATTGGTAACATGTCTACTCTTGACCCAGAAAATCGTGGGTGGAGAAGAGATAATCTTGTAGACACAATTAATGCAGAAAATCAATGGTCTGTAGAATACACAGACGATGAGGTAGAAAAAGAAAGAAATGCACGAATTGCAGCAGACAATACCCTACAGGCAGAATTAGATGTAACTCAGAATGCTGCCGGATTAAACGCTGACGGAACATATTCATTACTTTCTACGGCAACATATGTTCCTGCTGCGACTAGTCTTAGACAGGGAATTAGTCTTTTAGATACCACTTTGAAAACTAAATCTGATTTATTAGATAGATTAAATATTACAGTTGGTGGTGATGCTCTTACTGGCCAGTTTGACTATGATGGTTTGGGTGTTAATTATCTTAGTACAGACAGCGATAATAATGCGGTAGTAAAGACAAATCTTGTTGAATTGGATACTGCAGTAAAAGTTAATGAGGACGATATCACTTCATTAGAATCTAGAGCAACCAGATTAGAAAATGTACAAAACTTCTTGAAATATGCGGTGGGTACAAATAATGATGGTGTGTATGAGGAAGAGTTATCAAATTCTTTTGCAACTAATGATACTGTAAGAGAAAACATAAACACTCTGGATTTCAACTTGAAATTTGTCAGTGATGAAGTTTTTGGAAGTCTTAAAGATAGAGTTGACAATATTATAACCGAATTAGAAACCAAAGAAGATAAGTTGGTTGTAAGAGGGCCAAATGATGATTTTACATTTGGTGGCGTACCTGATACAGACCCACTTGGTAATTTGTTGAGTGGAATTGGCGATACCACTTCAATTGTTAGTGCTATCAATGCACTATATCTCCAAGTACGTCCATTGATTCAAGATCATAATGCGGGCGGATACGTTAAGAAAACTGGCGATACAATGTCTGGAACACTAACAATCGAAGGTGCAGACCTCAAAGTTACTGGAAATCAGTCGCTGAAAATTGAATGTAGTGGTGATATTATTGCATTCCAAGTTTAATTAGTAAGAGAAGAGAATTCTAACATGGCAATACCAGCAGACGGCAGACTGAAAATGACGCACATTGTTGCGGAGTTTAAACCAGTAAATAACTCCGCACCCCATTCTCTGTCTGAATATTATAGAGGTGGTGGTAATGTTCCAGATAGATTTAATAATAGAAATATTCCTGTTGGGCCCATAGGGCGTACAATAAAATATTCTGATTTCCGTGGAACATCTGATGCAACACTTCCTTATAATATTTTAATTCCTACCATATGTGTTGAAGACGCATGGAAATATATGCGCCTTAGAGATGGAACATTTATGACTAGGTGGGATCAGATTAATGATAATAATACCGTCTATTTCACAAGAAATGAAGAACTTGGTTCTGTAAGAATTGATACTCCACAAGATTGGGAATATGTTAAGTTAACTATTCCTGCAATGAGTTTCAAGATGGGAACTGAAGAAGGATTTGAGCAAGTTGGGTATGAACAACACTGGTCTAACAAAATAGACAATCAACAAGTCTTTGAGGCTGGTGATTGGAAAATTAGAATTCCAAAAGGATACAGAAGACTTAGAATTTTAGCAACTGGTGCTGGTGGTTCTGGTTCTTCACAATATATCCCTGGCCAACCTACTGTAGAAGATTATGTTCGTGAAGGATTGGTAGGTACAGAAGATCAAGGATTTGATGGTGAAGATACAACCATTACAATGCCAAATAATCAGAAGATTAAAATCTTTGGTGGCGTTGGTGGTAAACTTTCAAATGCAACAGGAGAATCTACAACAATTCCTGGCGAAACCACTGATACACTTCAGACGGAAACTGGAACAGTAACACTTGCAAGTGGTTTTTCAGAGACTGATTATGCAGAAGGTAAGTACAATGGTTCATATATTTTAGAAATTGATAACTCAAGTTATAAATTTTATTGGCAAAACCAACTTCTTGCAACATCAACCGATATTGCAGAAGATGTTAGAGATAGTTCTGGTTGGGTGTATACTTCGACTTCTGAAATAATTGACGAAAATTCTGAAGGTACATTAAAGTGGTATAAGATATCTAGAGTTAAAAGTTTAGAAGTCTCTGCAGAAGTTACGGATAGAATATACAATAGTATGTTGGAAAGAAACGCTAATGCAACAGAGAAATCTAGACATGTAAACTCAGATACTGTGGTGGATGTCATTCGTTATATACAGGGAACAAGAACTGGATTTGTTGATGTTATCGCTGCAAACCCAGATTTTGGGCCCGACACATTTGGAACGGCGGACGGATTTAGATATCTTCTTGCACAGGCAAGTGGTTTAAATACAAATACAACAACAAATATTCCAGACTATACTGGAACCGATACTGGTACTATTAATACTAATGGAAATCTCTATCAACACAGAGTTTATGCAGAAAATGGTTCGACTGCTAATAATAACCAAACAACAACTACAACTGTATCAAATGTGTCAGATAATTTACTTTTGACTTTTGAACATCTTGGTGATACCACTTATGCATACAATGCGAGTTTTATTTTCCCAATTAGAAATGTCCGAGGCACAATCTCTAGTGGATTTCCTGCACTGGGAGAATATGTATTTACAGATACCGATGGTCAGAATTACTACAGAGGCACAGCACTTGGCACAACTGATGAATTTCGGGACAATCTGATCCAAACGTATTCTGCCTGGACTGCATCGACAGCAACTACTGAAGTAACATCTACTACTGCAAATACTCCTATTCCTGCAAATTCTGCCACAACAGATTCCGAATTTGTTGTTTCGAGTAGTGGAAATTTTTATTATGAATACAATGCATACTTACAAAATACTACACAGAGTGTTCGTCCAGAATTAGAAATTTATGTGGACGGTGTTCGTCAAGTTAATTTTACTGATTCAAGTGCTCCTACTCTAACAGGAAATCAAGGAGAAACTAGACTTGCTTCTGGTAGATTGAATATTACAAATCCAAATTCTACAGTTAGAGTTGTTACTGATTTAAAAACAGTAACAACATCTACAACTTTATCAGAAATTGATGGGGGTGCGTTTAGTACCTTTGCAAGAAGTGGAACACATGATTTGCCACTTGGTGCTGTTGGCCAACCGGCTGGGAAGGGTATCTTTATTTGGCAACACAATTCTCATAGGTCTGCGAAATTATACACCGACACGAATGGAAATGTCAGTGTTGTGCATCCACCCAGTTCTGACCCAGAACAATGGTTCTTTATGACAACAGAAGAAGATGCAGGACAGTTTGAAACTCCAGCGTCTTATAGTACAGAAAGAATATTTGTGGGTGTACATAACGCCGGAAAGTCAGTATATGTTTGGGGTAAAAATTATTTTCAATCATATACCTTTAGTGTTGGTAATGATGGTTACTTTTCTTTCATGCAACCATCTTCAAGTGATAGGGAACAATGGTATTATGCGATTGGTAAAAGAGGCGCCTTCTTCAAAACTCCAGCTGGATCTGGAACTTATACATTAACTCTTGGGCCTGATTATGCAGGAATGGAACTTTTACTTTGGAGTAATATCAGATGGGTAATTAATGGTAGTATCGAGGCGACCTCAACGAACCCCGCTCCAAGACATCTTGTTTTTGATTCTGAGGGCAAGGTTGAATTTTATCATACTTCCGTGGGAGATCATCAAGAAGAATGGTACTGGTGTGTTACTGATGGAGGTTCTGTATCTCAGCCTGTTGGGGTTGGTGGTGTTTCAATGAATAATTTCACACTAGAAACTTCACTGGACACAGATACAATCGATAAAATTTATCAAAAATATGTTGGAAGAAACTCTAATGTAATTGACAGAGACCTTTTCCGTCAACAAAATTATACAGTATTCCAAGGAATCAATTATGTTGTTGGTACTGCCGAATACGCCGCACAATTTGGATCTACAGTTACGGAACCACCTGTCGTAATACCTGGCCAGGGAACTATACCCACAAAGAGTCAACTGATTAGTGTTACTGGTGGGGTTGCGACAAATAGAACTTACGCACTATCTACTTTACCAATAAACTCTTTGAAATACACAAGAGACAATTTACAAAGTACTCCATTGTCGTATTATACAGACCTTCCATCAAGTGGTGCAAATATTGTAAGTGCATTGGTTGAAAAATTCCCAATTAATACTTACTGGTTCGAATCATCAGGATTAGGAGAATTGCATTTCTTTAATAATGATGGTGGAGACGGCGGTTCTTCGTGGCATGGTTCTGGTACAACAGTTGCATCTGAGTTTCCAACAAATGGAAGTCCATCAGAACCAAATCCAGTATATGGATCTGGTGGTGCGGCTGGCCAACATGGTATGAGATATTATAGTAGTACATCGAAAAGTGCTACCATTGGTGGACAGGCAGCTGCAAGTGGATTCTTTGGTGACTTTATGGTATCGCCCGGCGATATTATTGATATTAAAGTCGGTAGAGGCGGACAATCAAATCAGACCTCATACTTAGATTTAGTGCCTGACAGTCTGATTCAAGAAGGTACATATGAATCTAACTCAGGAGATGGTGGAGATGGTGTAGTTGTCGTATTTGGTTCTAAAGGAAACGATTATACAAAAATATCAAAGCCTGGTATTGCATTGATTGACGATAGAGGAAATGTTGTTATGTACTCTGTTGCGAATGTAGTTTGTGAAGGAAATCAAGAGTTAACTGGTTCAATTTCTTCAAAAGAAATACTTTTATTTGGACAAGGAAAACAGTATTACTTGGTGCATACTTTCCAATTGCAGAAAAACGGAACACAAAAATACCGTGTATATTTGTGTCAAAATGGAGAACATTACGCAAAAGTAGAAAGAAGTGGCACTCGGCCGGGCCCATTCGCCAGTCCTAGTCCACCAGCTGGGTATCTTCCATCCGTACAAATAACTACAGATCCAGTACAGGCGCCAGATGAATATGTTGTCACTGGTGCAAAGAGAAGTGACATTGATAATGATATTCAAAGTCCAGACCCATGGCCGATTAGAAAATGTACGGTTACATTTGAAACTACTCGACAAGCTAATTATGAAAATACAATGACATTTACTAATATTGGTAGTGGTGGTATTGGCCCGTCATCAATCGTATTTGGCCCTAATGCTAGTACACAGACATTTACATTGAGTGAAGATGATGTCTATGTTTTACGTTCCTCTGGATTGCAAAGTAACAGTGCATCATCAATGACAACAAGAGTAATTGATGATGGAAGGTCACACCAAACCACAACTGGTGGGTCAACTTCCACCAAACGGCCGACAGGTACTCTTAGAAATAAACAATTTCCAGATTATTTACATTCTGGTAACTGTGATGAAGCCCCTACAGGCGGTACATCTGTTTTTGCCGTGCTAAGACAGGAAGGACAAGCCACGCAGTATTATATCAAATGGGGAACAGATGTGATTAAAGGTGATGGTGTTAGTTTTGGAACTGTCGCCAGAGCCGATAATACTCTTTCTTCATATGGATTTGTTCCCGCTGTCGAAAATAACCCCTACAGTGACTATGAATGGGATATAAATTATCAAGGATCGTGGTCATTTGATAGCGACAGTAGAAATACAAATAGTATAGATTATAATGGATGGCGCTATCATAGGGATCCAAGCGAACTCATTGCCACTTGTACTAAGACTGCTGGGGGTAATACCATAACATATGAAATATGGGGAATATTCAGAAAAGAACTGCCGGGCGGAGAATCGACAACTGAAAACAACAATAATAGTTGGACTACACTTGAAATGGATGACGGTGTTGATAGCGATTATACTGATTTGAGAGTTACGCCTTCGCCTATGGGTAACTTCTATATAGAGGGTGGACTAACTCATTTCTCATGCTTCTCTTTGGGGGGAACTGGAACTGGAACAACTTGGACACGACCACCGCCTGCAGACACAGGTGGCGGCGATGGCGGCGGCTCTTCTGGAGGAAGCACTGCACCTGTAACAGTAGTTACAGATGGAAACGGAAATCCTGTTACAGATGGAAACGGAAATCCAGTATATTCTGGTGGTGGTGGAAATGATGATAATAATAATGAACCGACATTTTCATCTCACTATGAACCATCAACTGGAACTGTAACATATTTTGATAGTCCTATGACACATGATGAAATTCAATCCCTAAGGGCGGATCAACCAGATGGTGTATTCTCTACTGGAACAGGACAGACAGGGACAATGATTGGCCCAACTAGAGATGACAACATTAGTGATTCTGGTGGTAGTGGTACTTCTGGACAGTCTGATAAGATTGTTTGTACTGAAATGTATAGACAAACACAACTAGATGATTGGAAAACTGCAATGAAGATTTGGGGATTGCACACAAAGACTCATTTGACTCAGTATCACCAAAGAGGGTATCATTTCTTATTCATGCCTTGGGTTAAAGGAATGAGAAAGAGTGATACCTTAACTAAGTCTGGTGGATGGTTGGCACAAAGAAGAACGCAACACTTAAAGTATATTTTAAGTAGAGATGGTTATGCAGGACACTTAGGTATTGGTGAAAAAGAGAAAGACGATATTGTGGGAAGAATTTGGTGTACTGTGTGGCATCCAATTACTTTTGTAACTGGAAAAATTCTTTCAATATTTAGAGATAAATAGTTGATAAAGTAATGAGAGAAAAAAATTAATGGCACAGAGAAATATAGACCCAAACTACTTTCCTAATTTTGGAATATCTCGTCAAAGAAATTCATTTACTTCTGTAATTGGTAATGGTGGCGTAAACAGTAATGATGGTAGTATCAGTGGCGGATTTATGGGCGTTCTTGCTGAAGATTTGGCAAGAGAATGGCCATTATTTGCTGGCGAACCAATCGCTGGAAATGAATTAATTGATGAGACTCAAACTCTAGTTACAACTCAAATAACAAAACAGTTCTTTAGTCAGATATCATTAAACCGTCCAACTTCTGCAAATGGTGGTGGTAGTGGTGTATATGCTGGGGTTGCAAACTTCAGTGAGGTTGGTGATGGAACCAATCCAGAGCAACATGTTATGATTTTTCAGACTACAAATCAAATTCTGCCTAAGTCTGGTGCAGTTGCGAGAGGTATTGATCAAAATTATAGAATAAGATTTGAATTCGACCTTAGACCACGTTTGATGGGCGCCGGTGTTGGTACGAGTGGTGATAAAGAATTTAATAGTGAATTATATCAACTAAATCTTAGAATGGCATCGCAGGGAAGGCCAAACTATCAAGAAGGAAATACTGTACTAGAGGCAGAGTATCAGCCAGAATATCATCCAGGCTATAGTTATAATGGGATTTTAAATAGTGGTTGGGAAACTACAGTCGGTATTCCAAATCCTATGTATGGATGGTTTAAGGTAAATGTAGGAACATCAAATCAAATTAGTACAGATGGCACGATTTCAAATCCACAACTTACAACTGATGGATTAATTACATTGGAAAATGGTTCGACTGTTGATACTTCTATTATAAGAATGCCAGGAGAACTGGTAGACTTGCATTTTGATGATGTAACTATTACTGCAGATGTTGCGAATACAGGGCCATATTTTGTCTTTGGACAAAACACAGATACTGGTAACTATGGTATTAATCAAGGATATTACTATCCAGTATACTTAGATAAGGCTGCAGCAGATCAGGCAGACATTGACGCTGGCGGAACAGGTTCTTCTACAGTTCATACTTTTACAGAGTACCCACTTGCAACCTTCTACATACCAGATACAGGTTCTTCATTTAATCAGGCAGCCGCACCTTCTGGAACAGATTATAAGAAATATGTTAATAACAGGTCGATTAGATTTAGAAATAAAAGAAAAGGTTATGGTTGGTTTAAAAGATTTCCAAAGATGAATGCAGAACTGCAGGGAACATATCCATTTTCATATAGACTTACTATGACGGAAAAAGGTATCGTTCTTTACATGTATGATGATGCAGCTGCAGATCAGGCAGATGACTATTCATGGTTCTGTATTCAAAGAACATCAAGTAATGAATCGGGACTTCCAAGAACTGACGAAGCGTCAAAATTTCCTGTTCATTGTATGTACTCTTGTTCTAGAGAAAGTTTTTATTCTTCTGATGCCGGAATTTACTTTTCTAATCAAGCAGCAAACCTACAGACTGCAGAAGATTTGGTTGATACAGTATTTGATGAAGCGGGAAATATATACAATTTATCAAACATGGACAACTCAAAAACATTCTATATATTGAGTCCATACGATAGAGAAGACTATCTTGCGGATGAATGGCAAGCAAAAAATATTTGGAGATTTGTTGTAAGAGAATTTGATGTATTAAAACCAACTGATGTGCATAAATTTGCAACAAAACATCAGACGGACAGTAATGCAGTTATCAATCCATTAGAACAATTGGCCATTACAGATGAAAACAGATTTATTATCACCTTCCCAACTGGACTTACGACACAAAGATATATGTATCCTAAAGAAGAGATGGATATGATTTGTTTTTCATCTGCTGAAGTAGTAGCAGAATCCAGTAATGTACCAATGACAACATACCTATACAATGGTACTAATGTAGACCAAAGAAGATACCAAGGAATGCGTTCAACTATGGCATTTGGAAATGGAATGAGATTACTAGTCTTAGTAAATGGACAATATATCTTTAATAGTGATATCAATCTTGACACATATGACCCTGTAGGAACACCAGCATAATGAATATAGTTTGAGAATTTAGTAAAACAACAAAAAAATTTTTATAAATATAAAGAAAAATACAAAGGAGATATGAATGTCTATTGCCAGTGGATATAGCATACAAAGAAATGACATTATCGATGTCCCTCACCGCAGTCAAGTTGAAACACACAATGCACTGAGTGGGTCTAATACTTATTTTTTAAGATCAAGACCTGATGTTTCTGATAAGGATTGGGAATGGGATATTAGAATTGGAGAAACACGTTTTTACCTTAACAGAGGTTTAGGTAATAACTCTATGGTGTCTGGGGTAACTGCAACTGATGCAGAATTATATAAAGATAAAGTTTATGTAGAGGGTAGTACTTCTGCAGGACAAGGTTCGATTAGATACGATTCGGCGTTGGGAGAGTTTGGTGGAATTGTTTTTGCAGAAGAGGTTAGACCTATTTCTGGTGAAATAATTGAAATCAAGTATATCGAACATGTTACACATTTCACAGGAAGTGATGGTGGACTTTTATTCCAACTGGCACACGATTTAACAGTTCATCCATTTGAATTCCCAGAAATCTTTAATTTAAATTTAAGTAGAGATGTAACTTTTGATACTGATGCAGATGGTACTCCTGGCAATGAAATTACCAGCGATTTTACCACAAGTGAAATCCTTAATGAAATTGACACAGGAACTGGAAATCTTACTGCGTATCAACAGGTATTACCAGTTCAGTATAACAGAGATTATTCCGAAGATGGTACGCCAGCAGATCAATTAGTTGCTGGTAAACTTTGGAAAGTTGTGAGAGAACATAAAGTAGTTACAGAATTAAACTTAGGTTCGGGCGGTGCAACACCGTTTGCAAGTATTGACCCTTCTGATTCAAATACATGGCCAAGTATCATCGGAGATTTCCCACTTACAATTTCTGATCTTGGTTCTGGCGAATTTAGAGTTTCGTTGAATGGAAGAGTTTTACCGTCTGAAGATTGGATTGCGACTTCTAATAATGTTTCAAGGTCAACTCTATTTAAATTTAAAAGAACAGAGGTAATGCCTTGGGTCTCAGACCTAAGTCAATGCGTGTTTACTATATCTTACCATTGGGGCAAGACAATTGATGTTCCGTATGGTGCATTAGTGGGGCCTGGCGGACTGGGCCCACAGCAAGAGACACTTTCTGGTGGTGCAAATGATTATTCATGGCCAAAAAACAATGCAGTTGACACTGATTACTGGGCGTACTCAAAGGCAACAACATCAGATGGACAACCAACAGGTACTGCAGTAAATGGTTTCGTTGCATTTTTCTACGACCAAACAACTGATACTCCAAATATTGCAGATGCGATTACTGCATCTGGACAGAAAGACGAGTTGGCAACCACAGAGGAAGGCACATCTTGGATGCTTACATTCCAAGAAAATGATAACTTCCAAAGACCATTCGATTTGATTTATCCTACTCCAGTTAGTAACGATAAAGAAGATGTTAAAGATGCATTGAGAAGAATTACAAATGGATTCTTAGTTGAGTCCAACAAAGGTGTCGATTTATTATCAGACACTAACTTGAGTTTTGCATCAAGTCTTTCTCCTTCTGCCGTAAGAAAACCACAGAAGTGGAGAATGAGATTTGAGTGGAACGATGATGAAAGATATTTAAAAGTAAATGTTGCAACTTCTTATCAGCTGAAAGATGATTTTACTATTTCACAACCACAAGGCCGTGACGGGATTAAGAATCCTGTTTACAGAGAGCCCGGCGAGTTGTGTGATGTGTATAGTTCACCAATGATTGGTAGAGGTGCAATCTTACAAATGAGTAAAGCCAAATCACAGTGGTTTAGAAAAACCCAAATAGAAGATTCGCTTTCAACCTCATATCCAATGTCTTATAGACTTACAGTTACAAATCATGGTTTGGGACTTTTCTTATTTGACCATGCATCAGTGGATCAAGACGATGATTACGCATGGTTAGTAGTACAAAGACATGTTGACCAAACAACTGGACAACCAGAGTTTGCTGAAAAGTCTCCAGTACACTGTGTATATTCGCCATGCAAACGTCCTGTAGATGTTGCAAGTCTAACTCCATATTTTGCATCTCAAGATTTGGATGATTTAAGTAAACCTGGCCCAATCCAAAACTCACTTGGACAAGTTTTCAGATCAGAAGCGCCGACTATCTTTGTTAACAGAGATCTTGCGTTATTTAATGGAATTGTTAATGCAATCGACTTTAATCCAATTGGATATGCAACAGGCGGAACCACCACAAACACATTAGGACAATTATACTATAACGATATTAGAAGTGACCTTACGAGAGGATTTACTGGAACAGGATATGCAGAAAATCAGAATCTTTGGTCATTAACTGCTCATAGGTTGCAAATTGATAGAGACATAACAGTTTCTACTGCATTTGCTTCTAGTGGAGTTAGAAATGTAGAAGTCTTGACGCCAGGGAAGTTTATCGCACAAGAAATTACAGATGCAGAAGGAAATATTACACGAAAAGGTGGTAGAATCGTTGCGTATAACAAAGAAACTGGTAGATTAATTATCGCTGGACATGTTGGACTAACCTTAGAACGCCCACCAGCTGCCGAAGGCGCTGACCCTGATGCACCACCATCACCATTGGTACTAAAAGAAGGAACTTCTGGATCGGGTGATGTATCGATTGATTTCACTGCTGAAACTACTGGTGACTTCGTTGCAATTCCACTAGATGGGCCTACAGGAAATACATTCCAAGAAGAATTTCAACATGCTGTTTTTGACCTTCAAATTCAAGGTTTTAACTCTCTTCCAAGAAGGAAGGATGTTGCATTTACAACTGGTGCATCACCATCGCCATCGGCGGTTGAACAGATTAAAACATTTACAGTAACTGCTGCTGTTCCGCCTGCGACAGATCCAACAACAACAACTACAATTGATGGACTGGAACATTATGATCGTTCTGGAGAGATCATCACTTCTTCGACTGCAGTACCGGCGCAATATGTTATGGGTTCTAATGCAGGAGTGAGTTTATCGGAAAATGTTGCATTCCCACAAAACCTTTTAGAAAGAATGTCAACATTTAAATACGCATCACGCTCTGGTGATGGAGTACCCACATCTGATACTTCTGTTGGACTTGTTGATTATAAATCTGCAGATTCTGCATTACTAGATATTTTATACAGTGCTCCAGTTGCAAATATGGACAAAGTTTTTGAGTCTATGGTTATTGCATTGGACGATGTAGAAATTATTAGAGATAAGAGTGCATATATTTTATCTTATGACGAATGGGTTAGTCATGGTGATCCTAGTACAGTACAGAGATTTGTGGAGTCTTTAGACGCCGCTGGGGTTACAACAATTGGTTCAGATTTTAGAGTTCCTTCTATAGATGGAACTACTATTAGATGGGACAATGTTGATGTCGCAACCAAAACATTGACAGTTGGTGACACAAACCCATCTACTGGAAGAAATTTCTTTTACGCACACGCCGGCGCAGGATCTGCGAACCAACCAACTTATGCATTAGTGGGTGCCAATCATGCGGTTCAGTCATCTGTAAGAGAAAATCTTTTGAACAAAATGCCTGGAGACCCAGTGTGGACTGACCAAAGTTCTTTGAAAAATGAATACATGTATGATTTCTTCAATCAGACGCTCTATTTTAAGGTTTCTCCAAGAGCGGGCGCAGAATTGACAATATCTATTATTAACTATGTTACTTCAAATCCTGCTCAGGGTGCATATATTATTACTATTCCAGAGGATAGAGATTTCCCAGAAAGAAATATGAATGAAGTGAAAACAATTAATAGATTTGTTGTCAGAGAACAAGATGTATTAAAACCATGGGATTTCCATGTTTCTGCAACAATGCACGAAATCGATTCTCATGCTGTTATCAATCCGATGGAACAACTTTCTATTACACAAGATAGAAATTTTGTTTTCTCGTTCCCAACTCAGATAACAACTCAAAGATTCTACTATCCACAAAGTGAACTTGATATTATTTGTATTTCTTCTGCAGATTTCTCGACACAATCGGGTCATGTAGAAATAAACAAATATGATGATTCGGATGGAGTAAATGAAGAGTTTAGAGGTGGTTCTTTTGTTCCTGCCTCAATTTCTTCAACTTCTCCTGCTGAAGTTACAAGATATGCAGGACATGAAGGCCCTGATGGGGTTAAGTATATTTGGAGAAAAAATGCCAGAAAGTATGAAGGTATGTCTGCAACATTACCAAATGGAAATGGTATGAGAGTGTTTATGCAAGTTACTGGTTCTAGTATTAGATACAGTGATGTAACGCCTGGTACTGCGCCTGGGTCGACACTAGGAAGTTAAAATAAAATAAAATAATTACATAAACTGGGTATAAATACTTGAAACACTTTAAAGTTATAAATATAAGAAAAAACATTCAAAGGAGAATTATTAGATGACTACTGCATTATCGACAGAGTTCCTTTCTGGTGGATTTTCTATTCAAAGAAACGAAATGGTATCTATGCAACAGCAGAAATACGCACAGAAGTTCGAATTTTTGAATAGTTTCAATCAGACATATACAAGGCTTTCAAAACCGGCCCAACACGAATTTGACAGAATCGCACCATATGCACTCTCTTCACAGAGAAGAGTATTTGTTGGTGGTACTGTTACAACTGTTACACGCCCATTAAAACAAACATATAGAAACGGAAATCTTCCTTCTGTTCTTGGTTCAATTCAATTAGATGCAAATGGTGCAATTCAATCTATCAATGTTCTTGATGGTGGTTTTGGTTATGCACCAAATACAACTTTTAATGTAAATATTAGAGGTGGTGAACCAACAAGTGGAACACTAACCCCCGCACTTGTGACTGCAACATCTGATAATTCTGGAAGAATTGTTTCGGTTGATGTCATTACTTCTGGTAATAATTACGATGCAGCGGCCGCTATACCTTTGAGTGCAAAAATTGATGAGAGTCCAGATGAAGGACAATTCTATGTTTCATTCTTTGAAGGTGTTGGCGCAATCACTTCTGTAAATATTACTAGTGGACAAACAGGACATAGACCTGGCGTCTATTATGTTGCAACAACAACTACTGATTCTGTTGCTGGGGCTGGTGCAAAATTCCAAGTATATGTTGATGCTGGTGGCACAGTAACAAAAGTCGTTCCATTGGAGTTCGGTGAAACTTATTCAATTGGTGACACAATCACTATTCCAAACAGCGAACTTGGAAATGATGGTGGAAGTGATTTGCTTATCACAATAGAAGCAGTAACAACATCAACCCAACTTGCATTCGATTACGGAACAGTAACTTGGAGAAGTGAATCTTTCCAAGTTGGTGATACAGTTCTTTTAGAGTACTTTATTGATACTGACAAAGATCCTTCTGCAAGTGATGGCTTCTTAAGAACTCTTGCAAAAGATTTATGTTTACACCCATATGGTAACTACTATAGTTCTGCGTTTTCTAGTGTTCCACAAAGATCAGCGTCCATTGTAATTAAGGGCGGTGCAGTAGATGGCGCAACTGTAGAACTTTATGACGATGCTGGTATACAGTTCGGTGTTACTGACCAAAGTGGTTTTACCGCTGCAGACGATGGAAAAAGAATTATCGAAGTAAATGGTTCGGGTGTTGCAATTCTTAGAGTTACAGGTGATGGACATACATTAAATCCATATGTCGCAACTCTTGAAATGACAAGTACGAATAATGAAGAAAGTAATCCATTTACATATGAAGATGCAACAGACGGTGAACCAATTGCTGGTATGGTTGCAGGAGATAAATCATATGCAACAGGAAAATGGAGACTCGCAATTCCTGTATCTGATTTTGAAGCACAACCCTACAACATAATTTATCCATTTGTAGATACGGATAGTAACACACCAATTCCAATTGGAAATGATGGACAACAAAATCACAGAAATGTAATGTCTGCACTTAAAAGAATTGGAGATATGTTTGTTGTTGAATCAGAAAAAGGTACTGACTTACTTTCATCTAAGAAAGAAATTAACAGTGCGACAGATGCGATTCCAACATCGGTTTCATTGACCCAACCAGTTAAAGATGCTCGTAAACCGCAAAAATGGAGAATGCGTTTCTTCTATGATACTAGAGATGAGTATCTTTATGTAAACGTTGCTACTGCGTTGCAAATTAAAGATAACGGAGACCTTTCAAAAGGACAAGGCCGTGACGGTATCAAACAGGCAGTTTACAGACAGCCTGGAGAACTTAGTGAAATTTACTATAATTTCTCAAATGATAGTAACAAAGCAAAATCTGGATTCTTCCGTAGACAAGGTAAGACTACAGATGATACAGAACCAACATATCCAATCGCATTCCGTTTGACTTGTACTGACCACGGTACTGGACTTTTCGTATTCGATCAAGCCTCCGTTGACCAAGATGACGATTATGCATGGTTTGTTATTCAAAGACATGTTAACAACATTTCTGGTAAAATTGAATTCGAAGACGGTAAGTCTCCAGTTCACTGCTTGTATTCTCCATCTTCTAGACCAGAAGAAACATCAGATTTTAATATCGGTTTCTTTGCAGAGGTTAGTGAAGAGTTGGATACAACTACTGGTGCAACAACAGTCACATCTAAGTCATTGGATGAATTGGAAATCTTTGATGTAAACGGTAGAAAACTGAAGCCGGGACTTCCAGTGAATGTAACAATTCCTACTGACTCAAGACCTGTTGCATTGATCCCAGAAGCATACGGTAGAGGACTTTCATATCTGAACACTTCTTCTACTGCGAATGTTCCACTTGCCGACCATGGTGCGTTAGGAACGGATTCTGCAACTGGATTTACAGTTGTTAACGACTACTATAAATTCCCAGCGATTGATGCTGCAAACTTACAAGCGAACGCCGGCGGCCGTGGATTGGGTACTGCACAAACTGGGGTTACTACTAGTAATATTAGTGGTACAAACAGAGATGCATTTGCATTAAACTTTGGTTCTGCATATGGTAGTTCGTTCGTTCCAGTCGGTGATTATATCACTGGTTTTGAAAACGGGCCTGCGACTGCTGGCACGGGCCATAGATATGATAACTCGGATCCAAATGGGACACCATCTGCTTGGACATTGATTAATGATCAAGACGGCGAAGGTTTGAAAAACTATTCTGTTGCAAGGACACAGATGCAGGGCCCTGCTCAGTTAGGTTTGCGTACATACAGAGTTCGCCATAGAAGTGGTGATGGTGTTGATACCTTCTTGGATTATAATAGTGACTTCCAGTTTGTAAGTAAAACTGAAGTTGCACCTGCAACTGATGCAAACGGACAAGCAAGAGAACTTCCAATTAGTTCAACAGTTGCAATCTTTACACCTACATCTGTTGCTGCTAAGAATCTTGTTGCAAAGAGAAGACGCAGAGTTCTTTTCATTGACAACTTAGATATTGGTGCAACAACTGGGACAGGTGCGAATCCTCTTCTTGGTACTCAAGGACAATTTGCTGGTGCATTGGGTGGTATTACTGACTTAACATTAGTTCCTGTTACTGGTTCTTCATTTGGTGGAAATGCAGTTGGACACAAACTTGCACTTGATGCTGCTGGTACTGCTGTCCAAACGGCTGCGACTGGTGGTATTGGACAAGACTTCATTGTATTAGATGGAACTGGTTCTACTGGTGATGTAAAGGTTGGAGATGAACTTACAACCGCAACTGCACAAACTGCAGGATTTGGATTTAGAGTTCTTTCTATAATCGACTCCTTCCCAGAAAATGACCAATTCATCTATGAATATGCATGGGAAGGTGCTGGATTTAACAATGAGTATACCAACTTCTTTGGTAGATATGGTACTGCATCTAACCCACTCTTTGAGGTTAACAGACTTAAAGTGTTTGTTGATGGACAAGAGGCAGATGCTGCGGTTCAAGGACAGAATTATCAGTTCGATTCTTCTGGTAATATTGAATTTGGTACGACTGGTGGTTCCACAGAATACTTTGGTGTTCAAAAACCAATGTATGCATATTCATTAACTACGGACAAAGTTAAATTTAACGAACCTCTAGAGTTTGCCACAGTTGTTAAGATTTCATATGAAAACTATAATGATGTGGAAGAAAGAGATACTGGTAGATCAACTTACTTGATTAAACTTCCAGAAGACAGAGATATTCCTGCAATCTGGAACGATATTCATAAAGTTGCAAAAGGTATCTACAGATTTGTTGTTCGTGAAAACGATGTGTTTAAACCATGGGATTATCATGTATCCGCTGTTACACCACAAGTTGACAGTCCTGCATGTATTAACCCTGTTGAACAGTTATCGATTACACAGGATAAAACTGTTATCTTTAACTTCCCAACACCACTTGCATCACAAAGATTTATCTATAGTGACGCAGAAGCAGACTTGATCTGTATCGCTGGTGCGGATAGTTCTACTCAAGGTGGTATCATTAAGACATCTGCAACTAAATATGACCTTGACGGACAACATGTTAGTACATTAAGTCCACAAGGTGGTACTGCATCTACATCTTCTAATACTGATCCACTCAACTTCAGAAGAGAGTATTTCTGGCACAATGTGAAACAGTCAGATGGAACAACTGATGCATTTGACACAACAGAAAACTCAACACATAGAACTTATGTGGGTATGATGTCTACTAAACCATTTGGTAATGGTATGAGAATCTTCCTCTTAACAAGAGGTGGCCCAATCAGACCATCATATAGTGACTATACACCAAGAGATGTAAGAGGAATTTCAGATAACTTCCCAACAGGTGCTGTTAACGGTGCTATTGAAAATCTTGGAGGAGTAGACTATACATTCGATGATGGTGAACGCTCAGGTGATTTAGTTACTGCCGATGATGCAACAATTAATGTCGGTACATCCACAATTTCTGGTGTGACTGTCACTAGTATCTCTTCTGATATTTTAATAGGTGCCACTTCTTCGGTAACTACAATAGAGGGTGATACAGTTACACTCACAGTAACTGAGGTTTCTTCTAGTGCCGGTTCCATTACTGTCAGAAGTAGTGGTTCTACTGTAGGAACGCTTGCTGCAGGAACATTCGCATTCACTAAGAATGTTGGTTCTTCTTGGAACGGGAATTATGTAAACTTTGGTTCATAATTTCTAAAGATTGATAAAATTATCATAAATATAGGGGAGACATAAAGTCTCCCCTTTTTTTATACCAAAGAAAAATGTCTGTAGAAAATATATTTTTATTTAACGATGTAGTAAAGGTAAAGGTTGGAATTGATTCTCCAGTTGGAATCGATACCCCTTCTGATGGCCAAGTTGTTGAACAAAATGGACTTACATACACCTACGATGCAACATCATCTTCTTGGGATATTACTGTATTATCAAATATAGTATTTGTTTCTGGACTCACATCTTCTATAACATTATCATTTTCTGCTGGAGATATTCTTGTCAATGGCACTAGTCAAGGTACAAGTACAACAATATCTAATAACGATGTAGTACAATTATCTTTAGAAAATCCAACTCTAAATCAATCCAACACATACAGTATTGTTGCAGATGGCACAACAATAGATTATATTGTCGAATTAAACGATCCAGAGGTTGCGAACTTTGACCCAGATAGGTCAACTTCCTCGACCAATGATGATCTTGAAAAGATTGATACGACATCTCCTACATTAACAGATTCTGATGCAACTGTATTTCAAAGTATTATAAACCAATTAAATGCTGGTGATGTAGATTTTGAAAGTGTAAAAGAAGAACTGTCTACACTCGTTCAAGAAAATTTTTCAGAGGCATATCAGGAAGCTCTTGGTGATTTGCAAGTTTTGCTTGCTCAAGAATTTGAAGAATTTAGAGATACAATTTTAACTTCTGAAACTGATATTGTAGAAACAACAGTCCAAGAGAGTGCGGAGATTACAGAGGTTATTACCGCAAAGGATGCGGAGATTGATAGTGTTTTAGAAACACAAGAATCTCAAGATTATACGCAAGAATTGGTTCAAGAAACTTTAGAGACTTCAGACCAAGAAACATTTGTAGAAGATGAGGTTGTAGAAACTTCTGAACAAGAACTACTTGCCGTTACTGATTCTCCAGAAACTTCAGAACAAGAAACATTTGTAGAAGATGAAGTTTTAGAGACTTCTGAACAAGAAACATTTGCAGAAGATGAGGTTGTAGAAACTTCAGAACAAGAACTACTTGCCGTTACTGATTCTCCAGAAACTTCAGAACAAGAACTACTTGCCGTTACTGATTCTCCAGAAACTTCAGAACAAGAAACATTTGCAGAAGATGAGGTTGTAGAAACTTCAGAACAAGAACTACTTGCCGTAACTGATTCTCCAGAAACTTCTGAACAAGAAACATTTGTAGAAGATGAGGTTGTAGAAACTTCAGAACAAGAAACATTTGTAGAAGATGAAGTTTTAGAGACTTCTGAACAAGAACTACTTACCGTTACTGATTCTCCAGAAACTTCTGAACAAGAAACATTTGCAGAAGATGAGGTTGTAGAAACTTCTGAACAAGAGTTGTTGGCAGTAACAGACTCTCCAGAAACATCTACACCAGATACATTTTCAGAAGATGAGGTTGTAGAAACTTCTGAACAAGAACTACTTGCCGTTACTGATTCTCCAGAAACATCTACACCAGATACATTT
>Ga0181565_10000006_pt1 | contig 181867 bp, 188 predicted proteins | sample 101ome_16_FD_129661 | JGI IMG/M metagenome (GOLD analysis project Ga0181565, IMG submission 129661) | Coastal salt marsh microbial communities from the Groves Creek Marsh, Skidaway Island, Georgia - 101401AT metaG (megahit assembly) | ecosystem: Environmental > Aquatic > Marine > Intertidal... | reverse complement strand
TACGTTCCTTACTAGTTGTAGTACGGTATCCAAGTTAGATATTTTCAAGACTGAGGTTAAAAGAGCACCTCTGAATCTAGAGAATCCTGCGACTCCAAAAATGGAAGAACTAAAGTTCATTATTATCCATAGTGAGAACGCAGAAGAAGTGTTTGCTAAAATGAAAGAGCAAGGTAAAGATCCTGTGCTGTTTGGTTTAAGCGATGACGACTACGAAACACTTGCTAAAAACTTTGCACAAATACGTGCATACATGATTAAGCAACAACTAATAATTGAGAAGTATCGTGAATATTACGAAGGCGATTCTACTACTGACGGCTCTGATCCTAAGTAGTTGTTCTGCTAAATCTACTTGTACCGCTAAACCTGGCGCTGATATAGACATTAACAAGGGTGAAACAATCCAAGAAAAAATAACTCCTCGGGGCGAGATTAGTTGTAGTTTTTAATAAATACACATATAATTTAGAGGGGAACATAATGAGCGATCTTGCTACTGAAAAGAAAAAAATTGCTGACGGCAATGCAACTGTTGATGTAAAAGTTGGTTCTGATACAACAAAACGTAAAATTAACTTAGAACTTGATGTTGATGCTTCAGCAAAAGATTTAGGTGTTAATCCATACGCAAAATGGATTCATATGGCCCGTGCTGTTGATAGTTGGAGAATTTTTCCAAGATTCTTTATTTCAACATATATTATTTTACTATACAAAGTTGTAGTTTGGTATATGGCTCTTCCAAATCCTACTATGGAACAATCAGGTTTGGTTAGTATCGTAGTTGGTGCTGGTGCGGCTTGGTTTGGTTTATACACTGGATCAAGTAAAAAGTCTGACAAGTAATACTTGACAAACACCTAAACTAAGTATATAATACTAATATGGACTATTATGAACGTTTAGGTGTTTCTCGTAATGCCTCCGAAAAAGAAATTAAAACTGCATTCCGTAAACTAGCGGCAAAGCACCATCCTGACAAAGGCGGTGATCATAAAATGTTTACTGAATTAAACGAGGCTTACCAAACATTAACAGATCCAGAAAAGAAAGCAATGTACGATCAGTTTGGAACTTCTGATCCACAACAACAAGGTCAATATGGATTTAACACAGGAAACTTCCAAGATATGTTTTCACAGATGTTTGGGGGTGGATTTGAAGGTGAAGATATTATTTTTGGTCCAGGTGGATTCCAAAGACGTAGACAAAACAGAAATAGCAACGTAAGGACTGGATTAAGAATTACCTTAACACAAGCATTTAATGGCGGTGATGTCACTGTACAGTTTCCATTAAGTAATGGTGGTTCAAAAACAATTGACGTTAAAATACCAAAAGGTGTTGATAACGGACAAACTATAAGACTACGTGGTTTGGGTGATAGTAGTATAAAAGGTGTTCCACCGGGAGATCTTCATATTACTATTCAAATTGGAGATTATCAAGGCTATCGACGTGATGGTTTTGATCTTCAAAAGGACTTGACAGTTGATGTCTTTGACCTTATACTAGGTACTAAGGTAAACATAAAACACCTAGATGGTCATACTTACAGTTTATCAATACGTCCAGGTACACAGCCTGATACAATGTTTAGTATGAAAGGACTTGGTATGCCTGATGTAAACGGTGGTCCACATCAAGGAAATCTTTACGTAAAAGTAAAGGCTTCTATACCAAAAGAACTAACTGATGACCAGATAGATATGATAACTAAAATAAAGGGAAACTTAAAATAATATGAACTTAATTTATTATCCAGACGAGTTTTTAAATAAACAAGTTAAAGAATTTGATTTTGAAAATCCGCCATTTGATTTAGTAGAAACTAAAAAACAAATGTTGGAAATTATGTACGAAAAAGACGGTGTTGGTTTAAGTGCAAATCAAGTAGGTCTTGATGCACAATTATTTGTTATGGGTAGTAAACACGTTCCTGATAAAAGTGCTATTTTTGTTAACCCTAAAGTATTACAAGCAAGTGAAGAAACTGTTTTAGATTACGAAGGGTGTTTAAGTTTTCCTAATATTATTGTTCAACTGCGTAGACCTAAGTGGATCGTTGCAGAGTTCTATAATGAAAAAGGTGAAAAGCAAATGGGTAGAATTGAAGACTACGATGCTAGATGCTATCTACATGAACTAGATCATTTGTTAGGTATTACATATAAAGATAGAACAAGTAAACTTAAATGGGACATGGCTGTTAAGAAGGCTAAAAAATTAGAACAAAAATTATCAAAAGGAATGCAATACTATGCTTGAACCTGATGCACAGTTAGAAGTAATATTTGAAAAAGCAATTAAACTTGCCCAAGAAGCAAAACACGAATATGTGACTGTCGAACACTTTGCATATGCTCTAGTATTGAATGAAGATTTTAAACAGGTACTAGAAGAATTTGGTGCTAACATTGACGAACTTAGTAAAGACCTTTCAGATTACATTGGAACTAAACTAGGTGAAATTGTTAATCCAACACGTAAAGGTCGCCCATCAAAAACACAAGCATTAGAACGTGTATTAAATCGTGCATTTACACAAACATTGTTTAGTGGTAGAACTACTATTAGTCCAAGTGACGTATTCCTTTCGATACTCAACGAAAAGAAATCATTTAGTGCTTTCGTAATGAAAAAGTACAACATTGATAAAGATAAGTTTAGCAACTTTATTGAGACCGAAGCAATTATTGGCGAAGCGGCTAGTGAACAATATAATAAGAGTCAACTAGAAAGACTAATTAGTCAGTTCTGTACAAATCTTACAGCAAAAGCAAGAGCAGGTAAGATTGATCCTGTAATTGGTCGAGGCAAAGAAATTGAAGAAACTGTACTAATCCTTGCACGTAGACAAAAAGCAAATGTAATGTTGGTTGGTGATCCTGGCGTAGGTAAAACTGCTATTGCTGAAGGACTTGCGGTTGAAATCGTAAATGATAATGTACCAGAGTTTATTAAGGATAGTACTGTTTATGCTCTTGACATTGGTGCTCTAGTAGCAGGTAGCAAGTACAGAGGTGACTTTGAAGAACGTCTTAAAATGGTCATTAATGCACTTGAAAAGAAAAAGAATTCAATTCTGTTTATTGACGAAGCACACATGATGAGTGGTGCAGGTGCTGGTGGCCAAGGACAAGCAAATGATATGGCTAATATGCTAAAGCCTGCATTAAGTAAAGGAACAATTAAAGTTGTTGCTTCAACTACTTGGGAAGAATTCCGTAAACACTTTGAAAAGGATCGTGCATTGATGCGTAGGTTCCAACGTGTCACAGTTGACGAGCCAGATGAAGAAACTTCAATTGATATTCTTAAAGGTATTAAGAAATATTACGAAAAACATCACAATGTTAAGATTACACAAAAAGCAATTGAAAATGCTGTTAAGTATTCTGTAAAGTATATGGCTGATAAAAAGTTGCCAGACAAAGCAATTGATGTTATTGACCGTGCTGGTGCTAGATTTAAAATACTAGACAAAAAAGAAGGAACAGTTGATCACGACGAAATTGTATTTGAAATTTCTAAAATGACTGGATTACCTTTAGAACAAGTTGCGGCAAAAGACAGTGAAAATATGCGTGACCTTGAAGGTGGTATGAAAACGCAAGTATTTGGACAAGACGAAGCAATTGATAGTTTGCTTGACAAAATTTATATTGCTCAAGCAGGTTTGAAATCGCTTAACAAGCCTGTCGGCTCGTTCTTGTTTGTAGGGCCAACTGGTTGTGGTAAAACAGAAACAGCAAAAGTTTTAGCCAAAGAAATGGGAACACAACTTGTACGTTTTGATATGAGTGAGTTTCAAGAAAAACATTCTGTTGCTAAGTTTATTGGTGCACCTCCAGGCTATGTAGGCTTTGAAGAAGACGCTGGTCAACTTATTACTAAATTGCAAGAACATCCTAACTGTATTTTACTGTTAGATGAAATTGAAAAAGCACATAGAGATGTTTCTAATGTATTACTAGGACTTATGGACAATGGATTTGTCACAGGTTCAAATGGTAAAAAAGCAGATGCTCGTAATGCTGTTGTTATTATGACATCTAACTTAGGTGCTAGAGATATGGAAAAGAACGGCGTTGGTTTTGGTAGCCTCGAACGTGAAGGCGAAGATGATGATGCAGTAAATGATTTCTTTGCACCAGAGTTTCGTAATAGACTTGATGGCATTATTAAGTTTGGAAAACTTGATAAAAGAACTTCAGGACTTATTGTTGATAAGTTTATTAAAGAAACAAACGACCTTGTTAAAGACAAAGGAATTTATATTATTCTAACAGATGCGGCAAAAGATCATTTGATCAAAAAAGGATTTAATCGTAAAATGGGTGCAAGACCATTACAACGTGTTATTGATCAAAGTATTAAAAAGCCAATGTCTAAAGAAGTTTTATTTGGCGATCTTGTAAGTGGGGGTAAAGTCACAGTTGACTACGTTGATGGAGAAATTAAATTGAATGTAGAAAACTTCACACTTGAACACAAGGAACAAGACGTTGAAAGCACAACACACGAATAAACTGTTCTTTAACAAATACCTTTACAAAGCAACTGTGTATTGCCCACGCATTGCTTTTATAAGATATCCCAAAGACAAAGTTTTTTCTGCATTAACTAAATCTGAAAATTTTAACGAGTTTTTAGCCAAAGGCGGAAATACTCTTAAAAATAGATGGGACCAAACCCGTCCTAAAGATATGTGGGAAAATAGATTTACAATATACAAGATTATGCAAATGCGTGAAAAACTGTATTCTCAAAATACAGAATTTACAATGCGTTTGGAAACAAGTCATTGCGGATTTTATCTAAATGATAAAGATTTGTTTGATGATATTTGTAAACAGTTTAAAGATATTGTAGTAGATATTTCATGGCCTACAGATGAAAAACACGGAACTTACTTGTTGAATAATCCTACACATGAAATTGTTAACAATTATCCGCACGGCAAATATCGCTATCGTATTAATTTAAGAAATAAATTCTTAAGCAGTGATGTCAGACAAGGATTTAAAGATTGGATTAAAAATTATCCTGATTTGGAAATTACTGATATAACATTAAATTCAATCAAAAACGGTGGGTATGATTTAAATGGTAAATTTTTATACTCGACAAATAAAGATATTATGTTATTATTACAAATGTATCTAAGCGATGCGGTTAAAAGCATCACAGAATTCAAACTAAGAAAGGAACTTTGATGCAAAAAGAAAACATAGTACGAGAACTAATTAAACGAAACGTTATTACCGAAGGAACAAATGTTCATGCTGTTGTGACAGCAAGTGGATTAGGTGGTCAACCAATTAGAATCCAAAAGCAAGTTTTGATTGGAAACTTAGGTCATACATCTGCAAAAGGTTGGGATCGCTGTGATGCTGGTAAAGATCACTTATATAAAGTAAATTACAGTGATATTAATCTAATTGAGGGCATGGAAATTGCTAGAATGGCCCAGGCATATAAAATCAAAATCAAATAAATAAAAGTACTATGCCAGAACAAAGTACAAATTTTCAGTTTACAATCAACAGTGCAGAAACTGCCCAAGTTGATCACCCAGGCGATAGCACGGTTGAAACATACACCAGTGCTAAAGTAAAAGGCGACGGCTACTACAAAGGCGGTGACGGAGTACATACATACGAAATCAAAGTTGACGGGTTTTACGGAACAGTTAAAATTGAAGCAACTTTAGCATCTGAACCTACCAGCGACGATTGGTTTGATGTATCAGGAACGGAACATACAGCCGATCCTAGCGATAGTACTGTAAACAGAACAGGCTCTTATATGTACAATTTTACAGGTAATTTTGTTTGGCTAAGAGCAGTTATTTCTAATTTTACAGATGGAACAGTTAATCATATAAGGGTGAATTACTAATGAGTGAACAACATTTTGTAAGGCTTATCTTTAACGAAGATCAAGGCGAAAACTTTATTAGAATATTCGCAGGTGCTATGTCACATACACTTGACGAGTGTTTGTTAGAATCTGCAGAAGACCAAAAAATCATTTTTGAATCTTATAAAACAACTGAAGGACATTACGTTTACGAAGTTGCTCTTTCACAAGAACTAAGCAACCAAAAAGCAGACGACATGGCTGACATTATTTCCAAAACTATTACTGGTGATTACGAAATTGAAGTTAGCGGAAACGGCTATAATCTCCAATAATAGTCATTTTGGTAAAATTAACCAACAGTTGTAGTTGACTTTATACACATTCTTTGCTATTATAATATATGTAAAACACTTAATTGTGAGTGTTTTTTATTAAATGTCAATAGGAGAAAACATGACTAACAATTCAAAAACTATCCAGGCTAAAGTACTTGCTTCATTACAAAATGGTAATGAACTAACTGCGGCTCAAATCAAATCAAGATTTGGTGCAGGAAACCCAGGTGCAGTAATTCAAGCACTACGTTTCAACGGTTTCCCAGTATATCTTAACACTGTTAAAGATAGCAAAGGTAGAGTTTACAAGAAGTACCGTTTAGGTACGGCTAGCAGAGCGGTTATCGCGGCTGGTTATAAAGCAATGGCAAAAGGCCTAGTTGCTTAATTAAACTTGAGGTATAAGGCCCCTTCGGGGGCCTTTACTGCTTTATAAAGGATCAATATGCAAAATAATCAACACCTACCTGAAAAAATAGAAGTTAATTGTACAGATAATGGTCAAACAGTACAAGCATACTTAGATCGCTATGTAGAGAAAATGTACATAGATGTTATTATAAACACCGTAAAAGTGCGTTTATCGTACAAAAATAAAGACCTATATGTAGGTCACATGGCTGGATTAGAATTCACAGCAAACACACCAGAAATCACAGAAATCAAACCCTTTCGAAGATAAGTCCTCTTGCATAAATACTTCAGTAGGAGTATTATAATATGGACACTATGGACTTTAGAAAATTAATAAACAAAATTGATGGCGTTCAAACAGAAGCCAAAAAAGAAGTTAAACGCAAACAATATAAGACAGCATCAGAAGTAATTGCTGATTTGCAAGACGCTGTATTTGCTGAACCAAGCAAATCACAGATCAAATACAGCAGTGCTAATATTCAAAAATTTACAGATGCTAAAGCAGAAATTGCGTACAAACTATCAGAACTATCACAACTAATTAAAAATAACGACGACCTTTCGTTGTTTTTATCCAACGTTAGCAACATGATACACAATGACAAGCAAATTGGTCCAGGCTTAGTTAAAGTTGTACAAGCGGCGATGGAAAGACATAAAGATATTCCATTAGAAAAAGATCCAGATTCAGAAGTTCCATATGATGACTCTGACGATGATGAATTTGAATCACAATCACACAGTAATATTGCTAAGGCAATTGAAGAACAAAATCTAGAAGAAGAATTTAAAATCCTTTGGGATGAAGAGCCAAAGAAACGTGGCGGCGGAATGTATCAAGCAATTGAATATGCAAATGGTACTAAAGGTTATGTTCCTATGGCTGTTGATGGTCGTCCTATTTGGACAGGTTCAGTCCGTGACAGATACATGGCTGACAGATTAAAAGACATGGGATTTGGTTTACCAGCATACTCATACGGAAAAGACTTTGATGCTGACTTCCAAGGAAATCCAGCAAATTATGATCAAGGATCAGGCGAGTATGTAGGAACACACAGAAAAGTAGGTAGCCGTTGGGTAGCACTCGATCAATATAAACATTGGAGTAAGAGTGATGACGGAAACTTCTATACTGATAGAAGTGAAGCACTTAAAGATGTAAGTTTTGCTGAATGGAAACAAGCAGGCGACATTAGAAATATCAATCATGAATTAAAAATGTTAGCATTACAGATTCAAGCAATTCCAATGCGTGACCAGAAAGAAGCATATGAAGCAATTCTAACTGTTAACAGAGCATACCGTGGTGATGCTCAAGCATTTGAAGATATGACAAGAATGGTTAACTCAGGTGTAGACATTCAAGTTATGATTGCGGCGGCTGGCTTTAGAGGCAAGAGAGCATTACAAGATCTTGCTAACAACGATGAAATTGAAAAGGCATTACAAAGTAAAGCACACGCGGCTAAACTAGCAGATCTTGAAAAAGAAGAAGCAGAAGAAAAAGCAGTAAACATCATGGGCGGCAAAGCAGGTACATTTGGTAAAGATGGTATGACTGGCCAAACAAGATACAAAGGTGATATTGGTTTAGCAAAAGATGCTGAACAATCGCAATCATCTTCTTCAACACAATCAAGTAAACCAAAAGTGAATCAAATGCCTGATGTACAATTACAAGGTATGTATGAAAGTGAAAATCTAACAGAGTTTGACTTTCTAAAAAAGTTATTTGGAAAAAAGCCTGAACAAAAACCTGCAAATGGTAAACTTCCGTTTGGTGGTGAAAGACGTATTCAGTCAAATGGTGGCACTGTAAATTTTAACATTGATAAAAACAAGAACAAAACTCAATGGAGTTATCAAGGTAAAGAGTATACAATTTATGCTACTGATGAAGAATTAGATAAATTTGAAAACAGCCATCATAGCAATGGTTGGGAAATGATTTCAGGTACTAGAGAAAAAGTAGTTTCTAAAGATCCTAAGCCTGTAGAAATTAAACCTTACACACCTAGCGGTGACGATTCAGCAATGTTTAAACCAACTGATGCTTCTGCACCTAAATCAGGTGTTTATGCAAAAGATGCACAAGGCGGGGAAACACGTAAGGGTGATCCAGATATGGTTGCACAGGCTGAAAAACGTTTTAAATCAAAAAAACTTGATCCAAATAGTGATGAAGCAAAAAAACTATTTAAAGATCTTGAATTAGAGAGTATTCAAAACGAAGGTGATAACATTTATCATCCTTGCACTAAATCATTTAAACATGATAAGTTTGGTGAAGGTGAAGTTATTCATGGCGAACACACATTAAGTGAAGACGGAACAGTCACACACTACGATGCTAAATTTGTACGTGAAGACGGATCACAATTTATTGTTAGAAATATTCCAGTAGCGAATATGAAAGAGTGTGTTGTTGTAGAACACAGCCACCCAGCAAAGAAAAAGAAAAAAGTAAAAGAATCAATTGAACAAGTAGAAGAAGATATTTGGTTTAACGATTTAACAGATGTCACATTACACGGTGATGAATTTTATGAAGCGTTTGGTTGGATTGGCGAAAACGATGAAAACATTGAAGAAGCAGAATACCAAGGACGCACAGTTAAACTAAACAAACCAATGCGTGGCGATGTTAAGAAGTTTAAAGTATATGTTAAGAATCCAAAAGGTAATGTAGTTAAAGTTAACTTTGGTGATCCTAACATGAAGATTAAAAAATCAAACCCAGCAAGAAGGAAAAGTTTCCGTGCTAGACACAACTGCGATACTCCAGGTCCAAAGCATAAAGCACGTTATTGGTCATGTAGAAAATGGTGATGAACAATGCTATTAAAGGAACTGTTTGACAATAATGTATCACAAGATACGCCAGATGTACTAGTAGACGATATTAAGTTTTATATCGAACACAACGACGACTTACACAAAAATTATTTTTTAAAAGTAGTAGACGGAATTAAAAAAGGTCCTGCTACAGACGCCAACGAATGTTATTCGTCGTTTATGGAAATGGTTGAAGAAGGTTGCAAAATGTATCAGGAAGAATACAAACTACCTGGTAATATAGAAGAAATTTATACCAAAGATCTAAAAGAAAAAATTTGTAGACAATTTGCGGAATCACAAATAGAATTAATCAACAACGGCGAATACGATCCCAAGGAGGAATAAATGAGAATTGACGAAGTTGTCAACAACAGGACAGCCGTTATTGCTTGGGGTAGAATGAATCCTCCTACCATTGGACATCAAAAAGTTGTTGATACTGTAAAATCAACAGCACAAAAAGTAATGGGCGACCCCATTTTATTTTTAACTAAAACCCAAGACGCTAAAAAGAATCCATTAACATTTGCAGAAAAGTTTCATTTTGCAAGTGAAATGTTTAATATTCCTATCAATAGAAATACTAGTGTAAAAACTATCATACAAGCATTACAACTATTACAAGGCGACGGATATCGCAATGTTGTTATTGTTGCAGGTAGTGATCGTGTACAACAATACCAAGACCTAGTTGACAAATACAATAACACTCCTGATAAGTCAGGTGAAATACCGTTTGCTTTTAATGCTGTTAAAGTTGTTAGCAGTGGAGAACGTGATCCTGATGCAGACGGCGTTGAAGGAATGAGTGCAAGTAAATTAAGACAACTTGCAGTTGAAGGAAACTTTGACGGATTTAAACAAGGTGTTTCAGGTAATGAAACTCTTGCAAAACAAATGTACAATAGGGTTAGACAGGCAATGGGTATTCAAGACGAAACAAATGAAGAAGCCGCAGGAGTTGGTATTCTTACAAAACAAAACACAACTAAGGATGTTAAGAAAGGCACCCTTAAAAAAATGATGAAGGGGTTTAGATTAATATGAGAGCAAGACAATTTATAAATGAAGGTAAACAAGAAATCATGCATATTGTTAATGCAATTAAAGATGTTGCTGGCAGAGTGCAAGAAGTAAGACAATACCTTGAAGGATTAATAGGCAAACCATTAGATCAAATTAGTTCACAAGACATCTACAATAATGTTATTCAAAACGGTGTTGCTTATGCACGAGCAGGGGCTAGAATGGGTGCTCGAGAAATTCAACGTACAGGATACAGTGTAGGAATGTTGCGTATGTATTTGACATGGAATAAAGGCGACATTGCAAAACAAATAAATGCTTACTTGCCAAAGATTATGCAACTTACAGATTTAAATGAACCTACTGGTCCAAGTTTTGATGCTAAGAAACGTATTGCTGTAGAGATGGATATTTCTGTACAAGACATTGATGCAATTATTCAAACATATGATCACCTAGCATCTAAATTTCCTGAAGCGGCAAGACTGTTTGAAAAAGGCGATTTAGAAGGTGCATTAGATCAAGTTATTGCAAGAATGCTAAAAGGTCTATAATGACAAAAGAAGAACTACAAAAACTTGCAGGGATTACAAACACATTTAAAGGATTATCAGAATATCAAATTGATGAAAATCCTAGTATTACTGCTTCTAAAATAAAAGCCAAAGAAAAGAAAATGGGTGTTAAACCTGGAGATAGTGAATGGTTTAAACTTTGGTTTAGCAGACCTTTTATGACAGGACATAATGGTTTTAGAGGGCGTAAGAAAAAATGAAGATTACTGAAGTATTAGTAGAACGTGATCAACCAGGCATTATTGCTGGTGAAATCTATATTGATATGGATGGCGTTCTTGCTGACTTCTTTGGTGCTTGGGCAGACTTAATGAAAGTTGACAAGTGGTGGAACATTAACAAACATCATGACATCGACGATGCACTACAAAAAATTAGAGACACAGATGACTTTTGGCTTAACATACCCTTAACATCAAATGCTAAAAATTTATTAGAACTTATTAAAAAAGTTAAAGGATCATATAACATTTGCTCAAGTCCTTTACCAGGCGATCCTAATTCAGAACCACACAAACGTGAGTGGATTAAAAAGAATCTTGCGTTTTTTCCACCTAAGAACGTTTACATTACACATGAAAAAGCACAATTCGCAGTACAAAAAGACGGTACTCCAAACATCTTAATTGATGACTACGGTGTTAACATTCGCAAATGGGAAGCCGCAGGCGGCAAAGGTTTTAAACATAAAGATCACAAGTTTGAAAGAACTGTAAAAAGAGTAATGCAAGGTGAAAGTATAGAAGAAAACTTTGCAGACGGTAAAAAAAAGGGTAAAAGTCGTCCAGGTCGTGTAAAAAAGTCTGGTGCTAGTTGTAATGGATCAGTCACTGATCTACGTGCTAAGGCTAAAAAATACAGTGGCGAAAAAGGCAAAATGTATCACTGGTGTGCCAACATGAAGAGTGGACGCCAAAAAAAGGGTAAATAACAGTATGAAACTAACAGATGTTGATAGCACTATTAAATTAGAAGGCAAAGATAAGCCTATTAAACCACGTGATCCTAACGCACAAACAATGCAGGATATACGCCGTAGTGGTGCCGCTGGTGCTCACAAAGATAAGACTAAAGTTATTCCACGCAAAGAAAAGTATAAAAAAATGGACGAAGCAGATCCAGCAGAACTTGGTTCTATGAACGATAAAATGAAAGATGTGCTTGGTAAAGTATATCAAGACGATGAAGCAGAAAAACAAGCAGAAATTGATCGTGCTGAAAAAATTAGACAACAGCAGGTAAAAGATTTAGGTCCTGAAGCAATGGACGATTATATTGCTAAATTAAAATCACATGATTGGACATATCAATACAGTGATGACCATCGTGTGTGGAAAAAAGGACAAGAAGAATCACAAGCAATTGGCAGTATGATGAAAATACTAGACCCTGATATGAAAATTTATAAAAAGTACAGTCCTTTCCACGATGAAGAGAAAAATGAAAACACAATTTTTAACGCACTTAATAAGTTAGACGAAATTGCATCACCTGGTGCTACAAGTGCAGGTAATATTGCAACAGTAGCAAGTCCACATCTTGCTATTGGAGACAAAAAAACACGTAAAAAATACGGCTCTTTAGTTGGTGCTGTACCTAACCCACCTAAAGCAAAAATGCAAAAACCAACAGATAACGCACTAGATATGAAAGGTACTTCAATATTTGGTGGTACATTAAAAAGGACATAACAATGAGCGACAAATACGACGAACCAGCATCAAATTACGAAGCAGAAATGCTAGATAATCAAATTGCTTTTATTAAGTATGCCGCTGATGAAATTCGTGATCACGTACACAGAGGTGGCGTGTTTCCAGAGTGGTTTCAAAACAAATTAAGTGGCGTACATGAAAAGATCAAAACACTTCATGCATATATGGAAGGTGAACGTCAACAGGAAAAAGAACGTAAGGATATGGTTTCTATGAAAGACCAAGAAGATGATTACTTTGAAAGTCTTGGATTAAGATTAAAAGAAGCACTTACTCCTCAAGAAATTGATCAAGCACTTTCGCCATACGAAGCAAAACGTAAAGCACTACAAGACATTCAAGCAGATCCAAATACAGATAAAGATCCGGATCTAAAAAAAGAACTAGCACGTAGAGTAGCACAACTTAAAAAAGAATATCCAAATGAATCAAAAGACGATCCATGTTGGAAAGGCTATGAAATGATTGGAATGAAAAAGAAAGGTAAAAAAGAAGTACCTAACTGCGTTCCAAAAAAGAAAAAGTAATGAGATATTATGAAATTTACAGTGAGGCCTGGAGTAAGAAATATAAAAAAGCAATCAACTGCAATAATCCAAAAGGGTTTTCTCAAAAGGCGCATTGTGCAGGACGTAAAGCAAGACAAGCAGGAAACAAAACAAAATCAAAATCGGTGAACTAATATGGACTTTAATAAAATACTAAACAAATTTAACGATCTTGGAATTGAAGCAAAACCTCTTGTTCCTGATGCACCTGATGCAGGTAAAGCAACAGAACAAACAACTGCTTCAGCAGATAACCCACAAGCACACGCTCGTATGATTGAGCAACAACTTAGAGGCAAACATATTCCAGGCGTTAGTGACGTAAGTTCAAACGATATTGCCGCACTTGCAGGTGTAAACAAATCTACACAAAGACCACAACCTGCTAATCCTAATCCAAATTCAATGTATACAAAACCGGTATCAGAACCCGTTGTACAACCTACACAATCTTATACTAGTGATATTGAAACAAGACTAGATAGTATTGAAAGAAAACTAGAAAGCATTTTTGAATCAATGCAAAAAGAAGGCGATTTAAAAATGAAAAGAGGATCGTCAGCAGAAATACTAGCACACGCGATGTATGACCTTGTAATTCAATCACAGGATAATCCTAAGATTATTGATAAGATCCAACAAATTTATAAAATGGCAACTAACACAGATGTAATATACGATAAAAAAGGTGATACATTTACATTTCGTAAAAATCAACAGCCAGAAAAGAAAGCAGAATCTTCGTTATTTAAAGAGTACTTAGATTTTGTTGAAAAGGATGTATAATGAGATTTAAAGAGTTTGATCAAAAAAATTATGCTTGGGGTGATGTAAAAGGTTCATTAGATAAACAGTTTGGTCACAATAAAGATACTAAGACGCAAACAACAGGACAACAAACTTCACAAATTCTTGCAAGATTAAAAAAATGGATTGCTGGTGCAAAAGCCGCACTTACTTCTGAAAATGATCAAGCAACACAACAGCAAGTTGATCAGTTAAAACAAACACAAAAAGATTTTGAACAAGGTAAACTACCACCAGACCAAGCAATGGAAAAGTTTATAGGCATATTAGAAAAAATAGGTCCTGTAGATAAGTTAGGCAAAGCAATAGATATGTTCTTGCCAATGCTTAAAGGTATGCAGGGTATGTCACAAAAACCAACAGAAGAACGTGATTTACAAAACACCATTGATGCACTAGAAAGATTCCGTCAGAAATTAATGCCCAACCCAAGTCAAACACCGGGTATAAACGTCTAGTAGTAATACTAAATATTCAAAAGAAACACAACCCTAAGAGGATTATATGGCCTTTTTAGTACATAACCTACCGCCTATCGAAGTATATGTAAAAAAAGAATACCTATACGATCATCAAAAAGGCCACGGCGAACTAACTCCAGGTATATGGATTAGTATTAGAAGCATTGAAAGTAAAGCATTATACTTTGAAACACTACTAACAGAGTACGGTGCTCTTTATGACAAACTACCTATAAGTGCATTTGTGTGGAAAGAAGATTATGACAAAGATAATCAACTACCATTAGATACTTTACAAATATGGGATTGTTTTGACTATGATATTACAGTAATTAAAAAACCTATGTTATGTGACTGCGAATTTTTTGGAAAAGACAAACAGATGCATAAAGGCGAATATTTGTTTACCTTAGATACTTGCCATCCAGACAACAATAGATTAAACGTTAATTTTTCAGAACACGACCCAGAACATAAAACGTTTAATGTCATTAAATTAGATAACGGACAATTTGCGGCACAGCCAAACAATAGAATTATTTGGACAGATCAAAGTTTGGTCACAAACGATAGATTAATACCAGACTTTAAAGTTTGTACACAAAATTACACAGTAGAGAACACACCAAAGTGGAGTGTAGGACATACTGATGAATGGCAGTACAAAACGGACGAAGAAAAAGCCACAAACAACGATAATTCATTGACAAGTGAATAAATTTCTTATATAATATTAAAATTAACAAAGGAGGAACCTATGAGTTCAAAAGTATTTGGCCCTGAAGAAAAGGCCAAACTAATGCAAGTCATTAACGACGGAGTCAATGTTAAACAAGAAGTTCAAGATCTTACTGAAGGTCTAAGAGATACTGTAAAAGCAGTAGCAGAAGAACTTGATGTTAAACCTGCATTAATTAACAAAGCAATTGGTATTGCACATAAAGCAAATTGGCAAGAAGTCTACAGCGACTTTGACGATCTAGAATCTATCATTACTATTACTGGCAGAGACAAGTAATGAAGCGAGTCAAAGATTTTTGGCTCGAAAGTTATCATAGTGATCGCATAGCATTCTACTTTGAACTTTTAAGTTTTATTTTTACCGTAGGAGCAAGCCTTACACTTGCATTTACGGCAGACGCTCCGGATATGCGTTATGTGTATCCTGGGTTTTTTATAGGTTCTCTAACGGCAATCTATGCTTATTATAGACGTAGGATTGCATGGCCAGTTTTACTGACATCTTACTTTGCTGTTGTTAATGTTTTTGGATTTGGAGTAGCAACAGGGTGGTGGTAAAATGGTTTGGATGTTATTATATATCATTATTGAATTAGATACAGTTAATGTAGGACAAATGGGAATGTTCAAAACAATGGCAGAATGTTTTGAAGCACGTGATGAACTAGTATTAGCAGTTGGCAAGGATGGATATTTTCCAACTAATCAACAAGCAATATGTATTAAAAGTGATAAAACAATATGAGTATATGGGAAAAAGTAAAGCAGTTTTGGATTAGAAGTTATACTTCTGATAAGACAGCATTTTATTACGAAACAATCGCAAGTATTTGCGTATTCACATCAATGACTTGGATCAGCGTCACAGCAGATGCTCCGCCAATGCATTTGATTTATCCTGTAAGTTTTACAGGTGCAGTGTTTAGTATTGTTGCGTTTGTAAGACGACAAGTAGGCTGGCCGCTTGTAATGACAAGTTATTTTGCCTGCTTACACGTATTTGGTTTTGGTAGAGCAATGGGTTGGTGGTAATGATTTATTACGTTGATATTGACGGTACTATTTGCGATCAAGAACTAGGCAGACATTACAGTTTATCAAAACCTTATAAAGAAAGAATAGAACATTTTAATAAACTGTTTGATGAAGGACACGAAATTCATTATTGGACAGCAAGGGGAATGGCAACTGGTGTTGATCATTCTGAACTTACTATCAAACAACTAAAAGATTGGGGTGCAAAGTACACAAGTGTTAATTTTAAGAAACCAGTGTATGATTTTTGGATTGATGATAAAGGCCAAAATGCAGAAATGTATTTTGAGCAAATAGAACTTGACAAAGAATGGAAGTAATGTTATATTGTTATTAACTAAGGAGTTATATGGCAATAGACATTAGAAGGAACTACGAAGGTAAAGATGGCCCCTCTAAAGAAGAACAGCAAGAAAAATTAGATAAGTTAATGCAAGAATTTCTTGCTAAAGGCGGTAAAATACAAAAGTTAGAACCCGGTGCGGCACAAGGTGCTGGTGGATTAGATAGAAGACCACACTGGACTGATGCAGAGTTAAAAGAAAGATATAGAAAAGAAAACGGAATACCTGATCCAGAAAAAAAGAAAAAAGGCAGAAAAAAACGCAAGGCAAAGTAGTACGATAAATACTACGATGAAGGTACAGTTGGCCATAAGCAACATAATTTGGTATTGTCAGCCGAAAGTGACAAACAGGAGAATAAATGAGTTATGTAGATGCTCTGTGGGACAGAGACAAAGATATTATCAAAGTCGTTGAACGTAATAAAAACGGCGAAAGAGATTTCCGAGAATATCCAGCAAGATATCAATTCTATTATAAAGATCCTCGTGGTAAGCACAAGTCTACTATGGGCGATACAGTTAGTAGAGTAGTATGTAAAAGTTGGAAAGACTTCCTTAAAGAACAAAAAATTAACAAACATCGCGGACTATTTGAAGCAGATGTTAATCCTGTATATCGATTGCTTGAAGAAAATTATTTAGGTATCGATGCTCCAACACTACACGTTGCGTTTTTCGATATTGAGGTTGACTTTGATCCTGAACGTGGTTATAGTTCACCTGAAGATCCATTTACAGCCATTACAGCAATTACAGTACACTTACAATGGTTGAATAGTCTTATTACATTAGCACTTCCTCCAAAAGGTATGAGCATGGAAGATGCTAAATTTGCTGTAAAAGATTTTGATAATACACACTTGTTTGAAAGTGAAGCAGAAATGCTTGACACGTTCTTAGACTTAATACAAGACGCAGATATCTTAAGTGGTTGGAACAGTGAAGGTTATGATATTCCTTACACAGTTAACCGTATTACTCGTGTACTTTCAAAAGAAGATACAAAGCGGTTTTGCTTGTGGGATCAATATCCAAAGAAAAGAACTTATGAAAAGTTTGGCCGTGAGCAAGAAACATACGACCTTGTAGGAAGACAACACTTAGATAGTTTAGAATTATATCGTAAGTACACATACGAAGAACGCCACACATATCGACTAGATGCTATTGGTGAAATGGAAGTAGGCGAACGTAAAACTGTTTACGAAGGCACACTTGATCAGTTATACAACAATGACTTTAAAACATTCATCGAATATAACAGGCAAGACGTTGCACTACTCGATAAACTTGACAAAAAGTTAAAGTTTATTGATCTTGCAAACGAACTTGCACACGCAAACACTGTATTGTTGCCAACAACAATGGGTGCTGTTGCTGTGACAGAACAAGCAATTATTAACGAAGCACACCATAGAGGTTTTGTTGTTCCTAATAGAGTACACAGAGAGCCAGGTTCAGAGCCTGCGGCTGGTGCGTATGTTGCATATCCTAAAAAAGGATTGCACGATTGGATCGGCTCAATGGACTTGAACTCACTGTATCCATCTGTTATTAGATCACTTAATATGGATCCAGCAACTGTTGTAGGACAACTGAAGCCAGAATATACTGAAGAAATGGTACGTAATGAAATGACTCTTAAGAAAAAGTCATTTGCGTCAGCGTGGGAAGGTCGCTTTGGAAGTCTTGAATATGAGTTTGTCATGGAAGAACGTAAAGACAAACAAATTACTGTTGTATGGGAAAACGGTGAAGAAGATGTAATGAGTGCGGCAGAAGTTTATAGATTAATATTTGAAAGTAATCAGCCGTGGATGTTAAGTGCTAACGGTACTATCTTTACTACAGAATATGATGGTATTATTCCAGGACTGTTAAAGCGTTGGTATGCAGAACGTAAAGAAATGCAGGCAAAGAAACGCCAAGCACAAGAAGCAGGAAATAAAGTTGAAGAAGCATTTTGGGATAAACGACAATTGGTTAAGAAGATTAATCTTAACTCTCTTTATGGTGCTATTCTTAATCCTGGTTGTCGCTTTTTTGATCCACGTATTGGGCAGAGTACTACACTAACAGGTAGAGCCATTGTTAAACATATGTCATCAAGAGTTAATGAAATTATTACAGGTGATTACGATCACGTAGGCAAAGCAATTATTTACGGTGATACTGACTCTTGTTATTTTAGTGCTTACACAAGTTTACGTCCTGAAATTGAAAAAGGCGATATTCCGTGGGATAAAGATAGTATCATTGCACTATATGATCAAATTTGTGACGAAGCAAACAAATCGTTTCCACAGTTTATGAGTGATGCGTTTCATTGTCCTAAACCAAGAAGCACAGGTGTTATTGCCGCTGGTAGAGAAGTTGTTGGTGAAAAAGGATTATTCATCACAAAGAAACGTTATGCAATTCTTATCTATGATAATGAAGGTGCAAGAATGGACGTTGACGGTAAACCAGGTAAAGTAAAAGCAATGGGTCTTGATCTTAAACGTAGTGATACTCCTGTGTTTATGCAGGACTTTTTAAGTGAGATATTATTGGCTGTGCTAACTGGTGCCCAAGAACCAGAAATTCTTGATAAAATTACAGACTTCCGCACACAATTTAAAGCAAGACCTGGTTGGGAAAAAGGTTCTCCAAAACGTGCAAACAACATCACAGACTATCTTGCTAAAGAAAGAAAATTTGGTAAAGTTAATATGCCTGGTCACGTAAGAGCAAGTATTAACTGGAACAAACTAAAGGAGATGAACGGTGACAACTATTCAATGAATATCGTTGATGGTATGAAAGTTATCGTTTGTAAACTAAAGAACAATCCAATGGGATATACCTCGGTTGCATATCCTACAGACGAACTAAGAATACCACCCTGGTTTCAAGAACTTCCGTTTAACGATGACGAAATGGAATCAGTTATTATTGATAACAAACTAGGCAACTTGTTAGGCGTTTTGGATTGGGATATTAAATCAACCGAACAGAAGAATACATTCAACAATTTATTTGACTTTGAATGATTTTTTAAGTATAATATGTATAAGGAACGGAGAAAAACATGAAAGACATATTGCAAGACATTGTAGCACATACACACGCACTAGGTTTTCTTAACATTGTTAAGGTAAACGGCGATGATGTACAAACAGGCATCGACAGCATGGCAGAGGATCGCTCTGTAATCATGCAGGCAAATACTAAAAATGCTCAAGTAGAAATGAAGGGTACATTTGGTATGCCTAACCTAAATAAACTAGATGTGCATTTAAAATGTCCAGAGTATAAAGACGGTGCAACTATTGATGTTGTACAAGCAGACAGAAATGGTCAAACTATTCCAGTAGGTATTCACTTTGAAAATGCCGCTGGTGATTTTAAAAACGATTATCGTTTTATGAACGCAGAAATTATTAACGAAAAACTTAAGACTGTTAAGTTTAAAGGTGCTCAGTGGGACGTTGAAGTACAACCTACAATGGCTAGTATCCAACGTTTTAAATTACAGGCAACTGCAAACGCAGAAGAAACTGTGTTTACTGTAATTACAGATGGTACTGACCTTAAGTTTAAGTTTGGTGATGCAAGTACACACGCCGGCGAATTTGTATTCCAGCCAGGTATTACAGGTTCACTTAAAAATGAATGGGCATGGCCAGTAGCACAAACTATGGCTATTTTAAATCTTGATGGTGATAAGACAATGCGTATTTCAGATCAAGGTGCAATGCAAATTGCTGTTGATAGCGGTTTAGCAAGTTATGAATACATTTTGCCTGCACAAAGTAAGTAGGAGATAAATTTTGAGAACTGACTTAACAGCAGAACAAAAGGACTACGCAATATATCTTCCGGCACTTAGTGGCTTCTATGCTACGTTTATTGGTAAGCAACGTCGCGAAGAATATGTAGATAAGTCACGTATTCCTTTTCCTAATAACGATATGGAAGGTCTTAATTGGCTTAATCGTCAAAAAGGTATCTTTCAATATCATTGGACATTATATTCGGCAGGACACGCAGAACTTGATATAAACAAGGACGCACCTAAAGAACTTATGGTGCGTGAACGTGATCGTGAGAATAGTTGGCTGTTAGGTGATTCAGGTGGTTTCCAGATTGGTAAAGGCGTATGGGAAGGTGATTGGAAAGATCCTAACTGTCCTAAAGCACAAAAGAAACGTGAGCAAGTTCTTGCGTGGATGGATGCTTATATGGACTATGGTATGATCCTTGATATTCCTGCTTGGGTATCTAGATCTGAAGCAGGTCAAAAAGCAACAGGCATTACAACTTATCAAGAAGCAGTAAATGCCACACGCATTAACAACGACTACTTTATGAAGAATCGTACAGGTGCTTGTAAATTCTTAAACGTACTACAAGGTGAAAATCATGCTGATGCAGAAGATTGGTATCAGCAGATGAAGGACTACTGTGATCCTAAGAAATATCCAGACACACACTTTAATGGATGGTCGATGGGTGGACAAAATATGTGTGACGTACACCTTGTTCTTAAAAGATTAGTAGCATTACGTTTTGATGGATTGCTTGAAAAAGGAATACATGACTTTATGCACTTCTTAGGCACAAGTAAACTAGAGTGGGCAACGCTCTTAACTGATATTCAAAGAGCAGTTCGCAAGTATCACAATGAAAACTTTACGATTACATTTGACTGTGCTAGTCCGTTCCTAGCAACAGCAAATGGTCAAATCTATTGTGAACTTGAAACACAAGACAGAAGTAAATGGGTATACAGAATGGTACCCAGCATTGACGACAAGGCTTTAGCAACTGATACAACACCATTTGGTCAAGCATTTGTACGTGAAGGCAAACACACTAGTTTTAAAGATTCGCCAATTACACAAGGACTAAGTGCAAAAGATATTTGTATCTATGCGCCAGGCGACCTAAATAAAATAGGCAAAGAAGGAAAAACATCATGGGATAGTTTTTCTTATGCGATCCAAATGGGTCATAACGTATGGAGTCACATTAATGCAGTACAAGAAGCCAACAGAGAATATGACGCAGGTAGAATTCCAGCGATGCTTGTCGAAGAACGTTTTGACAGGTTATTTTTTAAAGATGTTGTGGAAGCGATATTTGCAACTGACAACAGAGACGAAGCGAATGCGATCATAGAAGAGTTTAGTAGATTCTGGATGTCAATTATCGGCACTAGGGGAGCAACGGGTAAAAAAACTGTAAACGCAAGTACGCAATATGCGAACTTATTTGAGGAGGCATAATGTCAAAAATAAAAAACAAAACTGTAAAAAAGTTAACCAAAGAACACGAATACTATTCAAAAAAGGTTGACGAGTTAGAAAAAGAGCGTAGTATATATAGAGACTTTGGTCATAAGTCACTTTTATTAAAATTAAAGAAAACAAAACTTTATATTAAAGATCAAATTGATAGGCTAACAAAATGAAACGTGATTATGCAGATGGTGTAAAAGATGATGTAATGTACTTTACAGGGTACGAAGTTGAAAAAACACCAGCATACGATATGGACACACTGTTTGTGGTAGGATGTCGTCCACTAGAAGAAGTGCTAGATAAAGCAAAAGAGAATCACGTTGACCACATTTATCTAGGTGCTAATCATAGTTTTGTTCCAAAAGAAGATTGGGAAGGACTGGTATACGGTTTACTTGATAAAAACTATTGGGTGACTTTAGACTATGATGTTAAGTATCACGAATGGATATTAGAAAACGGATTTAATGAACGCAATAAATTTATTAGTTTAATGTCCGTAAAACTTCCTTATGTAAATCAATTAAACTACAATGCTTGTATGAAAATTGACGATGCTGATTTTAATCATTCCAATCCGGGTGTTTGGATTCAACCTGTACACAATTTACTAGAACGTGATAAGTTCACAGATTGGAGCAAATATGGCGACGATGAACCTAAAGATTAACTTGACAACAGCACTGAAAGGCACTATAATATGAGTATAACTGATAACATGATGAAGGAAGCAATGGCTCAAGAAACACACGAAAAAATCATGCGAACTGCAAAACGTATGATTTGGGTGACTTTCCGTAAGGAAGGTATCCACAAGTATCCTGCGGCACTAGATGATCCTAGTCTTGCAACAGGTGATGAATATGATGTTTCATTTTTGGGATATCCCCACAGACACATATTCCATTTCAAAGTCGGTATTACTGTGACACACAACGATCGTGATATCGAATTTATTCAATTTAAACGTTGGTTAGAAAAACTTTACGAGGAGAAGACCCTTGAACTAGATTATAAGAGTTGTGAAATGATTTGCGATGATCTATACAACCAGATTATTGCTAAACACCCGGGCAGAGAAGTTCACATCGACGTTAGTGAAGATGGAGAAAACGGTGCCCACATCGAGTACGCAAAATATTAAAGGAGATGATAGTGTCATATTTTGCAGACCATCCGGAGATCGTAAAGATCTTTAAAGACCTTGAATCATACAAGGATTGGTGCGTGAACAGTTGGGTTCGCGGAGATCGACAGAGTTATGTCTTTAACGAGGCAGACCTCTATAACAATCAAAGCCATGTATGGCAACAGTATAATCGATTTAAAAATCGAATTAGAAAACGCTATGCTCATGGAAAGAATAGGCAGAGGAACTAAATGAGTAAGATTTGGTTAGTAGATTTAGAAAGCGTTGAAACTAGATACACAAGTGAATGGAAAGTTCACGTACCTAAAATTCTTTCTAAAGGATCATTGTTTAATCCAATTGAAGTTGAAGTTGTAGAAGGTAGTGACGATATTCCAGATGCAACTACACCAGGTGCGTTTTTAAACTTTGGTGGTACTAACATTTACAAATCAACTCAGATAGAGAAAATTGCAAAAGCCTTTACTAAAGGCAAAATTAAATCTGGGGATCATATACTGTTTACAGATGCGTGGCATCCTGGCATACTTAATGTAAAGTATATGGCAGAACTGTTAGGCATTGATGTCATAACACACGGATTATGGCACGCCGGCAGTTATGATCCTGCAGATTTCTTAGGAAGATTAGTTGGAGATAAACCATGGGTAAGACACGCAGAAAAAAGTTTTTTCCATGCTTTTGATCATAACTATTTTGCTAGTGACTTTCATATTAAGATGTTTTGTGAAACGTTGTTAGGTGTTGATATGAATTGTGCTAACGATTCTTACATTAAAGATAAAAAAATTGTAAGATCAGGTTGGCCTATGGAATATCTTAAGAACACACTATATCCTTATAAAGGAATGAAAAAGAAAAACTTAATTCTTTTCCCTCATAGAGTTGCTCCTGAAAAACAACCAGAAATTTTTAGAGATTTAAAAGAAGAACTACAAAGTGATTATGAATTTGTAGTTTGTCAAGATCAAAGACTAAGCAAAGTTGAATATCATAATTTGTTAGGTGAAGCAAAAATGGTCTTTAGTGCTAACCTACAAGAAACTTTAGGTATCAGTGCATACGAAGGTGCTATTGTAAATGCGTTTCCACTTATACCTGATAGATTAAGTTATACAGAAATGTATGATGACTATTTCAAATACCCTAGTGAATGGACTGAATCATGGGATAGTTATATTGCAAACAAAGATAAGATAATTGAAAAAATTCATTGGGTAATGAATGACTTTAAAAAACATGAAGTTGCATTAGATAGACTAGTTAATTTTCTAAATGATGATTATTTTAGTTGCAATAATATTAAAAAGACTGTAAACTTATATAATGAAAAGACATCCACGTCTTAAACTCGGAGAAAAAAATGAAAAAATATGCTGAAATAACGCAAAGATTAAAAGAAGCAAACAAACGATATTGGGCAGGCGACAATATTTCTGCTTTTATCCAAGATGGTGAAAAAGAAGAATTAATTAATGAAGCCGCTGAAAAGTTTGAAGGTGTACTAGATGCACTAATTATTGATCGTCATAACGATCCTAACTCACAAGGTACAGCACGACGACTTGCTAAAATGTATTACAATGAACTTATGCAAGGTCGTTATGATACTATTCCGCCAGCAACTGCATTTCCAAACGACGGCGAAGATGCATATAAAGGTATGCTTGTAGTTCGTTCTGAACTTAAAAGTGTTTGTTCACATCACCACCAACCAGTGACTGGTGTAGCATACATTGGTGTTATTCCTAATGGTAAAGTTATTGGACTTTCTAAATATACACGCATTGCACAATGGTGTGCTAGACGTGGTACACTACAAGAAGAACTTGCAAATGATATTGCACGTGAAATTGAAAAGGCTACAGATGCAAAACACTTAGGTGTTTACATTCAAGCAACACACGGTTGTTGTGAGAACCGTGGCATTATGGCACATAGTTCACTTACACAAACAACTGTACTAAAAGGTAGTTTTAAAGATGATCCAGGAACTAAAAAAGAGTTTATGGATAATATTAAATTACAACAGGAATTTGCTCCGAGGTAATTATGGGCGATGATGATAAACAATACACTATTACATTAGGCGAAGCAACAGACGAGTATCCAAGCGGAACTGTATCTTTTCCAAATCCGTCATACACAGTTTCAGTTGGTACTGATTACCCTAATGACGATTATGTTTCAGATGGAACATTTACTATCAATGCTAACAACGATTGGAGTTGGAATGGTGGTACATATATTGATGAAGATCTAGTTAAGTCTAATCCTACTTGTCAAACACTTTGGGATCAATTCATGTCTGTTTATAACATGGTTAAAGCAGATAAAGACAACGAAACAGGAGGATCAGATGACATTCCGTTTTAAATTCTTTTCATGGATTGCTGGTTTTGATTTTTTAGACTGGTTAGAATTAATTGGTCGAAAACGTGTTATTATGGATCGTTATGAAAACGAACCTTACCTAACTCGCTACTACCTATTTTTAAAGGATCGTAAATGGTTTCCATTTAATGTATTCTTACACAAGTTTCACAAAGGAGATTTAGATGATTTACACGACCATCCTTGGCCCTATTTTACACTTATTCTTCGCGGCGGTTATTGGGAGCATACTGTATCGGGAAAGCATTGGCGTTCGCCGGGGCACTTTCGAATCAGCACTCCTAGGAGTCTCCACCGTATTGAGTTGGCTCCTAATACTGATGTATGGACACTTTTTATACCAGGCCCTAAACTAAGAGAGTGGGGCTTTATTAGAGACGGCAAATGGGTCGATAACAAAACTTACTTGAGAGAAAAATATGAACTCGAACATTAATATTGAAAAGTTTAATGAACAACAAACACGTGATTGGCTAAAGAACTTGTTGCACTCAGGCAATGTAGTTGTTAAGTTTAATAAACTAAACGGCGATGAACGCATTATGACTTGTACACTTAAAGAAGGTGTCATTCCTGAAGCAACAAAAGAAGATCCTGCTTCACAAAAGAAAGTACGTAAGATTAGTGAAGATGTTTGTGTAGTATGGGACGTTAACGCAAATGGTTGGCGTAGTTTTAGATGGGACAAGATTACGGGGGTAGAATTCAGTGTCGCAAATTAAAAAGAAATTTTATACTTGGCAAGATGTAGAAACAATGTGTGTTAGCATTGTTAATCAAATGTATAAAGATGGCTGGAAGCCTGATTACATTGTAGGTATTACACGAGGTGGTAATGTACCTGCTACTATTATTTCAAACATGACCGGCATTCGTTGTGAAGCACTTAAGGTAGCATTACGTGACGGTGAAAGCCATCAAGAAACTAACTGTTGGATGAGCGAAGATGCATACGGTTATAATGACGGTAAAGTTGCTACAGGCGGACCAACCGCTAAAAACATTCTTGTTGTAGACGATATTAACGATACTGGTGCTACATTTAATTGGATTAAAGAAGACTGGCAAGCAAGTTGCTTACCAAACGATTCTAAGTGGGATAAGGTATGGGGCGGTAATGTTCGTTTCGCAGTATTAACGGAAAACCTAAGCAGTGAGTTTGACGGTGTGTCATACTCTTGTGATGAAGTAAACAAAGCAGAAGAGGATGTATGGCTAGTATATCCGTGGGAAAATGTAGGAACATATGGCTAAAAAAGAACAACAACAACAAATACAAAACATAGAATCAAACGGTGTTTACCTTTTGATGGATCAAATAACATCTGCTTCTTGCAAGGAAGCAATTAAGTGGGTAATGAATCATAACCTTGCTGATAATCCACTACCACAACTAACACTTGTAATCAATTCACCAGGCGGAGATGTACATTCTGCATTTGCTCTAATTGATGTAATGAAATCAAGTTCAATACCTATTAAAACAGTAGGACTAGGACTTATTGCAAGTTGTGGATTTTTAATTTTTATTGCAGGACAAAAAGGACAACGTATCCTTACTCCTAATACAAGCATACTATCGCATCAGTACAGTTGGGGTAGTAGAGGCAAAGAACACGAACTGTATGCTCGTGTAAGAGAATTTGAACTTAGTACAGAACGTATGATTAAGCACTATAAAAAATGTTTAGGTATGACTGAGGCTAAAATCAAAGAAGTTCTTCTTCCGCCACAAGACGTTTGGTTAAGTGCAGAAGAAGCAAAGAAGTTAAAAATTTGTGATAAAATTGAGGAGTTGTATTAATGCATGATTATATCGCAGTAATTTTAGCAAGGTTTTTTATTATTACAGTTTTTGCTATGGGAATGATTAGTTTAAGTATTGATCTTTATACAGGAAAATTACCACTATGAGAGACGACCTAATGGTACAACAGCAGGTTGAAGACAGTTGGCAACACATGGTCGGTGTTATCTGTCTTAACCAAGTTGATAGACGGCAAACAAAACCTGTACTCACTAAGTTTTTCGAACGTTGGCCTACTGCTGGTATTCTTTTATATTCAACAGTAGATGAGATTGCTGAAGTATTACAACCATTAGGTATGCAAAATGTTCGTGCTAAACGTATTTGGAAAATGAGTCAGCAATGGCTAGACTGGGACGGCAATGACGCAACAGAATTATGTGGCATTGGCAAGTATGGTAGTGATTCTTATAGAATCTTTTATAAAAACGATATACCAAATGATGTAGAAGATAAAGAACTCAAAAGGTATATTACAGAGGAATTAGTATAATGGCAACACTTAAAGAAAAAGAACAAACAATCGAACGTATTAAAGGCCCACACTTTTATCGTATTATGTTAAGCGGTTATGGATCCGAATGCTCATATATGCGTATTTCAAAAGAAGCATTTGATTTTTGGAGTAAGACTGTAGAAGAACACGGCGATGCTGATGCAATTCATTATATTTTAAATGCGTCAGATCAAACACGTGAAAACGTAGGTGAAGATGGTGAATACGAATACATTAGCGGCGGTGATATTCCTCGTGAAGCAATGTTTATGCACGATGACGATGAAGAAAGTGTTGGTGCAACTTGGTATGAACCAATTGACGAGTTTGAACATACGTGGGGACTAACATACGATGCGGCACGTTTATATATTGATAAAGTAGACAGTGCAGAGTATAGTGCTAAACATCTTAAAGAAGTTGTTGACGGTGAAGAACTTGGTGAGTGGATTAACGAAACAAGTGAAAAACATTCTGATCCTGATAACAATGTTTGGTGTGAGCCTACTGAAGTTGATCACGAGTATGGAAACAAGTATCCCGAAAAGGGAGAATATATTTGTCAAATGGTAAGTTCAGAAAAAGGCACGTTCTTTGAAACTGTAATCGAAAGTGATATAGAGTTTGACGAAACTAAGTTGCAATTTGCAGTTGCTGAAGCACCTAATGGTGAAGACCTTATATACGGAGTCTACTACAACGGCGAAGAAATTTACAACGACGGCGGTGATACAAACGGTAAAGGCTACTATGTTTACTTTTACAAGCAGGAGTATTAATTGTGAGTAAACTTGTTTGGAAAATTAAATTTGCACACAGTACAGCAAAGATATTTTCCAAGCCTAAGGGTGCTTTTAAGGGCAACTACTTTACACACTTTAGATTAGGTTGGAAGGTTGCTACTAAAAAGTACGAAGAATATAAAGACATAAAACCATGGGATGCCGCATTGGAAGAAATATCCGATTGGTATAGTTTATAAGGAAAACAAATGACTGATACACTAGAAAAAGCAAAACAAGAAGGTCGAGCACCTTGGACCAATGTTATGTTTGATACAAAGGAATACGTTGTATATGAGGACATTTATCCTGTCACTCTTGGACATACCCTTGTTGTTCCAAAAGAAAACACACAAGAAAACATTTTAAAGTGTTTTAAGTTTGCTATGGATATGGGTCAAATGAATGTTGATGCTGAAACTAATCCAATTACAGGGTTCAATATAGGTATTAATATGGGCAAAAGTGCGGGACAAACAGTTATGTATCCACACGTTCATTTAATTTTCCGCCGAGACGGTGATATGGAAGATCCTGCAGGCGGTGTTCGCGGTGTCATTCCAAATAAACAAAAGTACTCCAAAAAAGATATTACACAAATGGAAATGTTTGAAGAAAGTACTGGCTGTTAATGGTTGACAAAAACCTAAATAAACACTATAATATATAATAGGAGTTGTAAATGAAATTAAGATATAGTGAAGCATTTTATAGTGTGCAAGGAGAAGGTCGCTTTGTAGGTGTACCTTCCGTCTTTTTACGTACCTTTGGTTGTAATTTTCGTTGTATGAACTTTGGTTTAGACAAGCATCCTAACAGAGCAGAGAAGTTAGAACAAGGTATTAAATATAATCCAGAAGTTAAAGCATTGCTAGATGACGGTATTTTAGACAAGATAAATAAGTTCGAGGATTTGCCTATTGTTCACACAGGCTGTGATACGTATGCAAGTATATATCCTGAATTTAAAAAATATATGAAAGACCATACAGTTGACGAAGTAGTTGATTATGTATTAGGTCTTACTCCACAAGGTAAGTGGACAATGGATAATGGACAAGATGTTCATTTTATTTTAACTGGTGGTGAACCTTTGCTAGGGTGGCAGAGGTTATACATGGATCTATTTAAACACCCTCGTATGGAGGACTTAAAAAATGTCACGTTTGAAACAAACACAACACAAACTCTTAGAGATGATTTCAGAGAGTGGCTCGACAACGAAAGATCATTTCATATCACTTGGTCGTGCAGTCCAAAACTTTCCGTTAGCGGAGAGCCTTGGGATACTGCTATCAAGCCTGATATTGCTAGGCAGTACTACGATGTACCTAATAGTAGTATGTATTTCAAGTTTGTTGTGGCTACCAAAGAAGATGTGGATGAAGTTTCCAAAGCCGTTGAAGCGTACCGTAGCGAAGGAATCGATGTTCCAGTCTATGTTATGCCGCTTGGGGGTAGGTCGGAAGAATACCAACTCAACACTAGAGGAGTCGCAACATTGGCAATGGAGCGAGGTTGGCGCTATACACCCAGACTACACGTCGACATCTTCGGCAACGCCTGGGGCACCTGATGAAACACTCGACGAAAAAGCAAGAAAGGCAGGACTATAATGTTAGATAAACTTAAAAAAATGTTTGATAAAAATCACGTACCTGCTTCTGTATCAAAAGAAAAAGGAACTGATGCAAAAGCAGAGGCAACTAAAAAGAAAGAGCCATATGTAGCAGTTCTTAATGTTGAAATGAAGAAAGATAATCCACGCAACGGATTTTTTGAACTTGACTGGAATGAATACTTTGTTCGTGACTTAAGACTAAATGGCTATCAAGGTGATAGCGAAGAAGAAATTGTTGACGCTTGGTTTAAAGAACTTTGCGGAAATATTGCACGTGATGAAGGTGTTGCATCTGTGGAGGCAAAGATGGGTGCAGGATACATCAATACAAAAGATTTAGGTGACGGTAAATCGGAGATTAGTTAATGCTACAAGTTTGGAAAAGCATACACCCTATTAACGAATATGCTCCTACATGGAATATTCCATTTTGGAATGCTGTATATCCTAATTCAGAAGATATTGATTTTATCAGAAATTGGTTAATCGATAACGAAGAAAAACTTATTAAAACTTTAAAGAAAAACAGTGACGGTGGCGATGGCGGTACTGGTTTGGGGGAAAATAGTTTAACTGCACAATACAGTGCATATAATTTATTTCAAATTACACAAAACATTCCACAGTTTATGAACCTGTTGCATTGGATTAAAGAACAATACATACAATATATGCATACTAATAGTACCACAGTTAGAAACTTATATATGTTTAGTTGGGCAAATGTTGTTCATAAGGGACAACCTATTACTAAACACGGTCATGGTGCTCAAAACTTTTCTTATCTAAGTGGAAATATTCATCTTGACAACTATGATACTCAGACTATATACTATTGTCCTGTAGATGAGCACGTTAAAGTTGGTTTTGAAAATGTTAAAGGTGGACTTACATTGTTTTCAAGTTATGTATTGCATAGTGTACCAGAACATCAACAAAACAACAAACGAGTTAGTATAGCATTTGATTTGTTTGATCATGGATTTGCTCCGCTAGAAGATTTAGACAAAGCAGTTCAACTTAAAACAGTATAGGAATAGAATATGAATTATATACTTGTAGACACAGCAAACACATTTTTCCGTGCTAGGCACGCCGTAAGAGGTGATGCTGAAATTAAAATTGGTATGGCATTGCATACAACTCTACAAAGTATTCGCAAGGCATGGAAAGACTTTGACGGCAATCACGTAGTATTTTGTCTAGAAGGTCGTAGTTGGCGCAAGGACTTTTACGAGCCATATAAACGTAATCGTCAAGAATCACGTGACGCTTTAACACCTTCGCAACAAGAAGAAGAAACTATATTCTGGGAAACATTTGACGAGTTTAAAGACTTTTTACAAAATAAAACAAATGCAACAGTATTACAACACCCGCAACTAGAAGCAGATGATTTGATTGCAGGCTGGATACAGAGTCATCCTGAAGACAACCATATTATTATTAGTACAGACGGTGACTTTGCACAACTTATTGCACCTAATGTTAAACAGTATAATGGTGTTATGAAGACAACCATTACAAACGAAGGCTATTTTGATGAAAAAGGCAAAGAAATAATAGATAAAAAAACTAAAGAACCTAAGGGTGCACCTAATCCCGAATGGTTGCTATTTGAAAAATGTATGAGAGGTGATACAAGTGATAACGTATTCTCAGCCTACCCAGGCGTTCGCAAGAAAGGTACAAAGAACAAAGTTGGATTACTTGAAGCGTTCGAGGATAAGACAGCAAAAGGTTATAATTGGAACAATCTTATGCTACAACGTTGGGTTGATCATAATGGCGATGAACATAGGGTATTAGACGACTACGAAAGAAATGTCACACTCTGTGATTTGTCTGCACAACCTACAGAAATTAAAGAGATTATTGCTTCAACTATTGCTGAAACAATACAGCAAAAAGAAGCAGTACAACAAGTTGGTATTAGACTAGTTAAGTTTGCTGGCTCTTACGATCTTGTTAAAATAACAGAACAGGCTCAATCGTTTGCTGAGCCATTAAATGCACGATATGGAGGGAAATATGTTAGCAAAACAGTTAGTGCCTAATAAATTTTGGATTGTACAAGATAGAGGACGTAAAGTTGGAACTCTACAAAAAGATACAAATTGTTATTACTTTATTCGAGGTTTAGAAAAAGTTCGTTTTGAAAATATTGAAGAAGTACATAAAACTTTTGGCGACAACTTCTTTGAACAAGCATTTAAAAAGATTGAACAAAAAGAACAAAAACACGAAGTATATAACTATCCAACAAGCACTAAACCTTACAACCCTCTATATGATGTTAAAAAAGGTTTACCACTGTTTAGCAAAAGTAGAAAATCTAAAAGCCTTTATTGTGCAGGTTATTACTGTATTAGATTTGACAAAGGATGGGTTAAAAGTTTTTGTCCTAAACTTATTACATTACAGCGATACAACTTTGAAGGTCCGTTTACAACTGACTTAGAAATGAAGGAAACATTGGCCCGTGTCTCGAAGCAATCTTAATACACTAGCAATAGAAAACTTCTTACAGGCTGTACGTATAGCACAAAGAACATCTGCAAAAGACATTAAACTAGATGCCAAACAATATCGCGACCTAGCAGACAGTGTTAGCATGGTAATGGCACGTTTAGTTGAATTACAGGATAATCAACAGCCTGTAGAACCTGAGATTACAGTACAAATGGATGGCGGAAAACTCTAATTTTTGATAAATATATACGTAGTTAATAAAGGAAATTGCGTATATGAGTAGACCTAAACCAACAGTACTATTAAAGTACACTGATAAGAATACATTTAGAAGCGAAGAAGTTCTTGCCGCTGATGCTATATGGGCAGTATTCTATCAAGGCAAACCTTTTAATTTGAAAAGTTCAAATTCAGTTTCGCCAACTCCAGGTCCAAAATATAAAAAGGTTTCTTTTTCAAATCCAGGACACGCTCATAATCTAGCAAAAAAATTAAACAAACTGTTTAATACAGACGAGTTTAAAGTTATAGAATTAACCAACGGTAAAGTTCTTTAATGGATAAAAAGACAGCATACACTAAAACATTTCTCTTCGCCGCAGATAAAGAAACAGACGAAGAAAGCATTAAAAAACATCATATGCTTTGGTGGCAAAATATCAGAGCAAAAGGTGATAGCGGTTTACGTTTAACAAAAGAAGGCTTTGACTTTGTAGTAAGCGAGGCAGATATACAAACACACGAAATACATTTTCCTAACGATATACAATTTACACCTCAAGTATTTCTTTACTTAGATGAATTTATTGATTGTCCGTATTACGTGACTAAAAAACGCATTTATGTTCTTAGCGAAAAAATGGCATTAAATCTAATGATGTTTGCCGGAGATATTAAACAGTACGGTCTTGCCCGTGCTATGGCTAAAGAATTAGATTAATCTGTTCATTTTGGACAGGTTTTTTCCAAAATATCCTAAAAAACAGTTGACAATTCCTCTAATGAGTGTATTATATACTTATAGTTAGGAATTAAACAAAGAGGTAAAACTTATGTCAACACAAGCAACAGAAGCACGTACAGTCACTCCAAACGAAGCGAAAGTGGCACTTAAACACGCAATGGCTAAAGGCCGTCCAGTATTTTTATGGGGTCCTCCAGGCATTGGTAAATCAGATATTGTTAGTCAAATTACTAACAGTTTTGAAGATTCACATCTAATTGATATTCGACTTTCATTGTGGGATCCAACAGATATCAAAGGTATGCCTTATTACGCGGCCAATGATAATACAATGAAATGGGCACCGCCAGTAGAACTTCCAGACGAAGAAATGGCAAAACAGTTTAAACATATCGTTCTGTTTATGGACGAAATGAACTCTGCATCGCCGGCAGTACAAGCGGCGGCATACCAACTAGTTCTTAATCGTAGAGTTGGTACTTATAAACTTCCAGACAACGTAATGATTGTAGCGGCAGGTAATCGTGAAACTGATAAAGGTGTCACTTATCGTATGCCGGCTCCGTTGGCTAACCGTTTCTTGCATTTAGAAATGCGAGTAGACTTTGAAGATTGGTTGCAGTGGGCAACTGAAAACAAAATTCACGCAGATGTAGTTGGTTATTGCTCTTTTGCAAAACAGGATCTATATGACTTTGATCCTAAGAGCAGTTCACGTGCATTTGCTACTCCACGTTCGTGGAGTTTCGTGAGCGAACTTCTCGACGATGACCTGTCAGAAAACACGTTGACAGACCTCGTGGCAGGCGCCGTTGGTGAAGGCTTGGCAGTAAAGTTTGCGGCACACCGTAAGGTTGCTTCAAAACTGCCAAATCCTACGGACATCTTGTCCGGTAAAGTGAAAAGCATGGAGACTACAGATATCAGTGCTATGTACTCGTTAACTGTTTCAATGTGCTATGAACTTCAAGAAGCGTTCAAACGTAAAGAAAAAGGGTGGAATGCTATGGCAGATAACTTCTTTGGATTTATGATGGATAACTTTGAAACTGAACTTGTTGTGATGGGTGTAAGGGTAGCAATTACAACTTACAAACTTCCATTCAGTCCAAAGGATCTTAAAAACTTTGATCGTTTTCATGACAAATACGGCAAGTATGTTCAAGCCGCAATGGCATCCTAACTACTAGGGGGATCTTCGGATCCCCCATTCTATTTTACCAAAAGACTTGACATCTACATTATAATTTGCTAAAATATACTATAAATTAAGAAATGGGGAATTATGGTGTCAAAACAAATCATAATCGAAAATACAAACGGTGCTCACAATATTATTAAAAGTCGTGAAGCAACTAATCAATCTAACCTAATAGAAGATAAATCAATTTGGGAAATAATTGCTGGAAATGAACTAGCAGTTGAAAAGACCCGTAATTCTAAAAACGAAATTAAATGGAAGTGTCGAGATAAAACAATTGATACTCCAACAAGACGCAATGTCACTAATGTTATGAACACTATCTTTTCACGTATTTCAAAGAACTGTTCTTACAGAGGTATTAGTGACGAAGATAAAATTACGTTTACAGACATCAAAAAAATGTCACAAATATATTTAGACTCTCACCCGTGGATTCAAATTGACTACTGTCGAGACGCAACAAGACAATCAATTGACGAAGATGTACAGTTAGAAATGCTTCGTAAGTATACAGGTATTGCTGTTGATAAACCAGTTAACGGTGAATACACTGTTGCTAACGGTGAGATACAAAATAAAAAAGATGTTGAAAACAAAAAGTTTGCAAGAAGTGTAGACGCATATATTCCTAGTTTAGATGCTTATGGGTTTTTAAAATACAGTGGTCCAGAAGGATCTGTGACTTCTGTACATCAAGTAGGTGAATCAAAATCTTTTATTCAAGAGTCAAAAAAATACTGTGATAAACACAATGATAAAAAATTGTTCTTTGTACAAGTAGACGGTGAAGCAGGAGAAAATCATCTAGATGAAATGAATGCTTTGATTGCCGAACACTCAGATAGAATTTTCGCAGGGAACAGCGAACAAGTAATTAAATGGATTAATTCTAAAAAATGAATACAAAAGAACTAGCACATTGGCTAAGATGGAACGTAGATTGGAATAAGTTTGTGACACTTGTAGACCAAGTGGGTGACGAACTAAATGAACGTAAACTTCGTTTTGATAAAAGTGATTTATTTGAAAAAGCACTAGAACTTTTTAGTAATCAAGATTTACGATATGTAAATGAAGAAGGTGTTGATCACATTGGACCTAACGGTATTACAATCGAAATGAAATACACTGATGGTAGTCTTTTTACTTCTAAAAAGAAACAACCAAGAAAACACGTTGCAGAACTACAACTTATGAACTCGCGTGGCAGTAGTGAAGGACGAACACTTCCGGAATCATATGCAGAGTTTCTTTTAATTTGCGATAAAGATGCAGTAGCAATTATATCCAAAACAGACTTACTTCCGTATGTAATTGATGCTGGAGATGGTCTTAAAACTTCAAAACTTCCAAGTTCAGCAGTAGAATATGTGTTTAAGCCAGGGGAATATTCTCCACTCGAATTGGAAGAATCTTACTCGTATTTGCAAGCCAAAATGGATATGCAAAACCAATTTTTAGCCAAATTCTAGGTTGACAAAACCGTGTATGATGCTATACTATAAGTATAGTTAGTTAGGAGTAAGATATGTCACAAGAAACAACCGCAGTAGAACAAACAATGATAGATGGTAAGATCTATGAAAAAGATCCTTCTATCAATAGTGCAAAAGTATTAGAAAAATTAACAACTGCTCGTATTGCTCTACTTATTCGTCAACCATTTTTTGGTAATCTTGCTACACGTCTTAAAATTATTGATGCAACTGATTGGTGTGCAACTGCGGCAACTGATGGTCGTAATTTTTACTACAACGAAAACTTTGTAGAAACACTTTCACAAAAACAAACTGAGTTCTTATTTGGTCACGAAATCCTACACTGTGTATATGATCACTTTACACGTCGTGATGATCGTGAACCACAAATTTATAACATCGCCGCCGACTATTGTGTTAACGGTGATTTAGTACGTCATAAGATTGGTGAAGTAATTACACAAGTTAAACCATTCCATGATCCTAAATATTATGGTTGGGCATCAGAGGCTGTGTATGATGACATCTACCAAAAGTACGATCAAGAACAACTTGATCAACTAGGTAAACTTCTTGATGAACATATTGATTGGGAAAAAGGTAAAGGCCAAGGTCCTAACGGTAAAACTAAAAAGAAAAAAGGTAAAGGCGGACAACCTACATACTCAAAAGAAGAACTACGTAAAATCCGTGATGAAATGAAAGAAGCAATGATTTCATCTGCACAGGCGGCTGGTGTTGGTAATATTCCTAAAGGTGTACAACGTATTATTAAGGAACTTACCGAGCCTAAAATGAACTGGCGAGAAATCCTTAATCAGCAGATTCAATCTACTATTAAGAGCAACTATTCATTCATGCGTCCTTCACGTAAAGGTTGGCATACTTCCGCAGTATTGCCTGGTATGGACTTTGATGATACTATTGACTTGTGTATTGCACTTGATATGTCAGGCTCAATTGGTTCACGTGAAGCACAAGACTTTTTAAGTGAAGTAAAAGGCATTTGTGATCAATACGACGATTATAAAATTAAAGTATGGTGTTTTGATACAGAAGTGTATAATGTACAAGACTTTACTCCAGACAGCGGCGAAAGCATTGAGGAGTATGAATTACACGGCGGTGGTGGTACAGACTTTGATGCTAACTGGCGTTTTATGAAGGACGAAGGTATTACTCCTAGAAAACTCCTAGTGTTCACAGATGGCTATTCGTGGAACTGGGGTGATGAAAACTATTGTGAAACTGTATGGATTATTCATTCAGATACATCAATTGAAGCACCACACGGTATTACTTGTCACTATGATTTAAAAGAGGCGGCATGAGGTTATTAGTTCAGGATCCTAATCCTTTAAATGTTTTAGACATTAGAGAATTAGATACTATGCCTATTCATTTTGAAAAGTTAAGTCTCAAAATTGAATCATGGAATTACACTAACACTATTGATAATATTAGAGATTGGATATATAATAACCTAAATGGAAGGTTTGCTATTATTCAAGATCTGTATTTGGTAGACAATAAAATGGAAAATGTTTACCAAATTGGGTTTGAAGATGCTTCAGAAGTGTCTTATTTTAGTTTGGCTTGTTCAGTTCTTGCAACCGACCAAGTTAAAATTGTATAATTAATTGTACGAAGGAGATTCATATATGAATGAAGAAACAAAAACACAAGAAGCGCCGAAGGTAGAAACGGCTGAACAGGTTAAACCTGATCCAAACAATCCTGCCAATCCTGCTAATCCAGCGGCTCCAGACTTAACTGTGACCGACTTGCAGGCTTTAAAAACAATCATTGATGTTGCTAGTTCACGTGGAACATTCAAAGCGGCGGAAATGTCAGTTGTTGGTAATACATACAACAGATTGACACAGTTCCTTGACGCAGTAGCACCAAAGGAAAAAGAAGGTACTGAAGCACCCGCTGAAGCACCTAAATCTTAAGGAGAAAAATTTATGGCAACAGCAATCAAACACGTAGGTAATTATAATGGTAAGAAAGTTGTAATTGCTTATAAAACATTGCCGGGAGATCCTTACAGTGCATTAGTAATTCCAGTTGAAAGATTAAACCCTTCATATCATGATGATGTGTTTAAGGTAGTTGAATCTAACAACGGTCAAGAAGCATTTGAAATTGCTACTGTACTTGCTGTAAGACAATTTTCAGACGGCTCTAACATTTTAGCAACTTTAAGTAGATCAGGTAATCTTGTTAAAGTTCCAACAGCGGACATTACAATGACTCCAACTCCACAAAAGGAAACTTGGATTACACTTGATAAACTTAACGAAGAAATTGCTAATCAAAAAGGTGTGGCTGTATCTGAGTTAGCAATTAAACCTGAAGAAACAGATACTTCAGAAACATCTAAAAAAACTATTGCTAAAAATTACAGAGCAAGAGCAGATGCACTTTATAAAGAGGTTGTAGATCTTAGACGTAGAGCAGATGAAATTGACCCTGCAGAAAAGAAAACAACTTCTACTAGGAAAAAAGTTGATGCATAATGGACAAGAGTCCACAAAGCGGAAAACTTTTTGTAGATGAATCAAACTTCGACGCCAATTGGGAAGACGTTCTAAACACAATTAATATAGAAAGTCTTCCCATTCGGTTTGTTAAACATCTACTTTTAAATCTCAAAAATAAAGACAAGTTTATTATAGACGTACAAGAAATAGTGAAACAATCTCATTCGCTAGATGTCGCTACGAAAAGAGTAAACGCTATAATCACACAACACAAAAATAATATAGAAACAATTGATTTTTCAATTAAACTAGATGACCTTGTAGATAATATTAATAAATCTCGAGATGCATTTACAAAAAAAGTTAACTTTAAAATAAAAAGACAAGGTAAAAAGAAAAAATGATTGAGGTTCATGAGTTTCCTGGCTTTGTTATTTTTAAAAGTAAAGTACTAAATCACTCTGATATTAAAACAGATTTACTAAGTGCTATTCAAAGTATGGGCGGTTTTAAACTAGAAACTGTTAATCAAAGTTTACTTGATACTGATTGGTATATGCCTAGAGAAATGCCTAGACCTTATTTTGATATAATTGGTCCAATATTAGAAAACTACAATAGAAACTTATTTCAAAAACTTAATATTCAAGATCAACAAAACTTACATCTTACACAAATTTGGTTTCAAAGATATGCAAAAGGCGATTATCATGGTTTACATACTCACGGTAATTGTACATTTTCTAATGTTTATTTTATTGATCTACCTAAAGGAACTCCTATAACCAGTTTTAGTTTTTTAAATAAAGAATATGAGATAAGTATCGATGAAGGAGATATTATTACGTTTCCAGGTCATATTCATCATCAATCAAAACCAAATAATCAAGATGAGATAAAAACATCAATAGCATTTAATACAACGTTAGGATAAAAAATGAGTGTAAAATTAGTATCGTACAGTAAACCAACAGAAGATTTTGAAAAAGAAGGATTAGAAAACGCACAAGACTTAATTGCTTTTTGTGCAAGAGTTTCAAACCCTACTAACCAATATAATAAAGAAACAGCAGAAAAACTAATTGGTTATCTAATTAAATGGGGACATTGGTCACCACTTGAAATGGTTAATGCTTGTTTAGAAATTAATACTACACGTGATATTGCACACCAAATTGTGCGCCATCGTTCGTTTAGTTTCCAAGAGTTTAGTCAGCGTTATGCTAATCCAAATGAATTTGGTGATATGTTCGTATTTCGTGACGCACGATTACAAGATCAAAAGAACAGACAAAACAGTGTTGCACTAGGTACTACACAAGAAGAAATGAATCTAATCAATGACTGGGAATCACAGCAACACAAAGTTATTGAAGCGGCAAAAGAAGCATACAACTGGGCCATTGAAAATGGTATTGCAAAAGAACAAGCAAGAGCAGTTCTACCAGAAGGACTTACTAAAACGCGACTTTATATGAACGGTACATTGCGTTCATGGGTACACTATATTCAATTACGCGGCGGCAATGGCACACAAAAAGAACATATGGAAATTGCTCATGCTTGTGCAGAAGTCATTGCTAAGATCTTTCCTATGGCTAAGGATTTTACTTGAAACAAAAATTTATAGAAGCATATATGGACGTTGCAAAACGTTTTGCACAATTATCACACGCAGAAAGACTTCAAGTTGGTGCTATTGTTGTAAAGGACGATCGTATAATTGCATATGGATATAACGGAATGCCAAGTGGATGGGATAATTGCTGTGAAGAAGATGGAAAAACAAAACCAGAAGTATTACACGCGGAATCAAATGCTATTGCAAAATTGGCCCGTAGCAATGAGAGTGGGTTGGGTGCTGACCTGTTTATTACTCATAGTCCTTGTATTGAATGTGCCAAATTGATTTACCAAAGTGGAATAAAAACTGTTTATTTTGGAGAGCATTACCGCAGTAATGACGGAATAGACTTCTTACAAGCGTCTAAAATAGGCGTTATGCACGTTGATACATCAAGTACTAGCGAATAGCATAAACGCCGCTGTATGACGCTTAAAATGCGTTTAAAACGCCTTATACAACTACTTCTACTAGTTTAACTTCTGAGTTTAGATTAGATTCAATTGACTTTCCAATTACATATACTGCATTTGGAACTGCACTATCTTCTGTAAGTGCTGTTGCTATACCAGCCATTGTACTAGTAATTAAAATATCACCTTTACGTACAGGACCTGCAACTTTAACTTGTACTCTACCTCTTAGTGCTACTGGAACAACAAACTCGCCTTCTAACTCGCTGTTCATTAGGTGTGCTGGTTTATCTGATACAACTCCAACAACTCTTGAATCCATTTGTCCTCTGCTTTCGGTGACTTCATATTCACCACCTAAGATTAGTACAGTACCTACATCATATGCTTTATCTGCTAGATAATTCTCAGCCAAGTCAGCAAATTGTGCCGCTGTTGCTGTACCTAAGAACTTACGTGCTGTAATATCACCTTGTGAATCACGTTTAGCAATAGTATTTGCTGTTGCTAAAATATCTGCTGGGACACTATCTAAAGCACTTGAGTTTGTTGCTGTACCGTTAAACACTGTGGCTGTAATTTCGCCGTTAGAGTCACGTGCAGGAATTGATGTTTTATCAGCACCCGATGGTACTGCTGTTGTTGATGCATACCCACTTCCACCGTCAACAACTAGTTTTGTTGCTGTTGTTGATGTACCTGTTAGATCTGCTGTAAGTGTTCCGCTTACTGTGACGTCATTAAATGTGCTTACACCAATAGTAGATTGAACATTACCGTTATGTGTTCCTGTTGTATTACCTGTGACGTTTCCTGTGACATTACCTACAACATTACCGTTTAATGCTCCGTTTGTATCTAGTGTTATATCATAAAAGAATCCAGTTGCCCATTTAGTATTTGCATTACCAATACTTCCTGTATTATCTGATCCAGGTAAAAAGTTAGTACTCGTAAATTGGCCTACTTTAACTGCTCCTGCGCCAATTGTGTTAACATTAAAATTGATTGTATTACCAACTTGGTTAGTAATATTAACCTGGTCGCCACCAGTAATGTGTAATTTTAAATCACTACCAGCACCTAGTGTAATACCGTTATCATTTAAGAAACTAACAACATCACTAAACTGTTGCAAACCGCTATTTAAAATATATTGAGAAGCAGGAATACCGCCTAAATTATCTGCATCTTCTGCTGTACCCCAATAACGCATACCAGGGAATGTAGTTTTACTTGCAAGGTTTAAACCTTTCTTAATAGCACTAAAACCTGTAATTGGGTTTACGCTATTATCAATAGTAAACTCGTCTTTTGAAACAATATTAATAACTTGGTCTTGTACTGTGACTTTAAGAATTGTTCTATCATTTGCTAGTGTATCTTTAATTGTTGCAACACTAACCTGTGAAACTCCTTCACCGCCTGTTGTCACCGGACCAACTAGAATAAAATCTTCACCATTAAAAACATATAACTGTTCACCATCTTCTTCCCACCAAAAGTCTCCTTTTGCTAATCCTGATGGTTGTGAAATACCTACTTCGGCGCCGCCTGCAATACGCATTTGGTTGCCGTCATAAAATTTAAGAACTTTGTTTGCGGAATCATACCAAATCTGTCCTGCAACCGGTCTTGGTGGAGGAGTAGTTCCTGCAAAGTTCTCCATGAGGTTAACCATATTCTCATTAAGAATTTCACCAAAGCCAGCATAGTTTCTACCAATAAGTTTAATATCAGTAGTTTGATCAATAGTACCGTCATTTACTATTGCAATTTGCTGTCCGTTATATGTGTTTACTATGTATGGCATAAGTGTATTTACCTTAATCTAAATCTAGTCGTTTATTGACTTCTTGTTGTGCTTCTTCTTTTGAAGTATAGTTGTACGGTGAACTTGCATCTTTATAAACTTCTTTTCTAGCCTTATTCTTAGCACGTTCGTCTTCAATGAATTGCATCATCTTTAGGAATTCTTTTGTTTTAACAATGTCACCATTGTTATGTAAAACATCCATAATAATATTAAGTTGTGTATATAATGGATATTCTAAAATAATATTTTCTTGAACATTTTGATCTAAAAGTTCTTCGTCAATTGTTGAATTGCCATCGTCTACAATTGGTTGTAGTCCGCCAGTTGCATAATCACCTACATATGCATGAGTGTCAGGATCATAAGATAATGTTTTATATCTAACTCCTTCTAAAAATTGTGAAGGCGTTTGATCCGTTTCAAATCCTCCAATCATTACACCGTTGGATTTATTAAACATTAATGTCATACTTTTGTTTGCCATATCTTTATTCCCATATCAGGCAAAGACTATATTTTGGATCTTCACCTTTTTCTATTTTTGTCACTTCATGCCAAGTATCAATCGGCATATCAAACATTGCTCCTTTTTTCTCTTGAACTAGATGTTCGTTTCCATCTTGGTCCCAGTATTTAAAGTGCGGCAAGCCTTGTGTTAGATAAACTAACTTAAACTTCCAATATCCTCCTGCACTATCTTGGTGTTTGATTAGCCAATCACCAGGTTGATATTTGTTTACTACTACCTGCGAACACCATTTACGTTCATTTGGTATGGTCTTCCAAATAGTTTCAACTAATTCTTCGTTCATATCCTTTTGAAATAATGAACTAAAATTACTTGTACCGTACTTTGTTTCGTGCCTTTCTTTTGCGCCTTTGCCTCTTCTAGTAAATTTGCCGTCTTGTTCATGCACCTTTACTAGCATCATAATTTCGTCTACATTTGTAATAAAGTCTTCGTTAACTTCATACATTAAAAATATCCTACAAATTCCCAACTACCACTTAAAATAGTTTTAGTTATATCATAACTGTATGTACTAAACTGTGTGTTAGGATCTCCACTAAAAATTCCTCCTAGTTGGAACCATTCAACTACATAGTCATTTCCAGTATAAGTTTGGCGACCTAGTAAAGTATCTGATTTAATACCGTCTAATAAAACAGCCGATGGGTCAAATCCGTATCCTACTATAACACCATCCTGAATAACAAGAACCCTTGCACCAACACCTTGTGGAAGACCAATATAGTCTGCTTGATTTTGTGTTAGTCCTCTGTCAGTTGTAATCCAATAAGAATCCGCAAAATCATCTAAGAACGGATCTGCGGTGACATTACTAAGTTGTGTTGTTGGAACACCAATTCCTTTTTTAACAAATTCATATCCTGTAATTGCACTTTTAGCATTAATTAAATCTGTGACATTTGCTTTTACACCTACATAACTGTATGCTCGACCGCCAATAAAACCAATACCATACCTTATACCACTGAATACTCCAAATCTACGATAGAACTGTCCTGAAGGTAAACTTGAAAAGTAATGTGATCCTAAAATTCTTGCTTTAGTACCTGCAGAATATTGTGTTGCAGGAGCAAGTCTTTCAAGTTGTGCTTTAACTGCATCTAGATTCATATCTCTAGTATCTAAATGGAATGTTAAATCTTTTGGAATAGCGCCAACTTTTTCATCTACATACTGTTTAATTGCTAATTGAGTGACAACAGTATCGTTATCAGCACTGTTAAACGTTCCGTCATCTGAAATAAATTTAAAAGACTTGTTATTTGCATCAGTAAATTTAGTAGATTTTACATTTGAAAGAATACCTACTGTACCTAACGCACTGTTTTCAATTCTTGAACCATCATCAATCACAACCCTAACTAAGTTAGTATCTTCAATATTTGAATTATCAACTTTTACATATTGTAAAAGTGTTGTATTTCCATTGCTACCAATAGTACCTTCGGTAATATTAACGTTGTCTGCACTTAACGTATGGTTTACATTAACTGCCGCATTAAAAACTTGTGTTGCTGTAAATGTTTTAGTACCGCTAATTGTTTGGTTGTTTGATCTATACATACCGTCAAGTACATATCTTGATGTTCCATCTAAGAAACCTTCGTATGTTCCAGATACACCGTCTTGTCCTGCATCTACTAAAGCAATAACTCTATCATTATCTAATACAATCTTGCCGCCAGTTGCATTTACAGTACCTGTTGTATTACCTGTGACGTTTCCTGTGACGTTTCCGCTTACATTACCGTTAACACTACCTGTAAGTGTACCACTAAAATTACCTAAAGCATCACCAACTACGTTTGAAAATATAGCATCTGCGTAGATGTTTCTATATTTCATTGTAGGTGCACCTAAGTTTACTTCATTGTCTGCATAAGGTTTTACATCTTTACCTTCAATATAAAAAACTGTCTTGTCTGCACCACTGCCTGTATAGTTTACACCAAATGATAATACATCATTTGTTTCGTTATTGATTCCTGCATTACCACTTACACTATCAACATTAATTTTTAGTTCATCATTAGGACCAACATTAATACCATTATTGTTTTGGAAACTGTAAACACCTGCAATAGTTTCATTTTCTAATCTATTATCATAAGTGTCGCCGGCTTTGCCTACTAATCTGTCTGCATCAGTAGCAGTACCGTGATGTTTTGTGTCTGTGCTTACACCGTTTGAATTAGTTCCTTTTAATGTTGTGCCTCTATAACATTTTGTAAAGTTAGGTACTGGTGTGACTGCTTGATCAATAGTAAATTCTGTATCTGCAACAATCGCATATATTACGTTATGAATATATCCTGCCATTACAGGATGTTTTGTTCCTTGATCATCAGTTAAAAGAATACTACGCCATTGCGTAAATTCATAACCTTTTAAATCTTGTGGTCCAACTAGAATATGTTCATTGCCGTCTGCTGTCCAAGCATATAATTGATTGTTATCTGAGTCCCACCAAAGGTCACCTTCTTTTCTATTGCTTGGTTCTAGATCAGAAACTTCTAATAATCCAACCTGTCTCCACTCTACACCATCAAAAACAGCAGGACGAAGTGTGTTTACAGTTTTATCAAACCATACTTGACCTACTTGCGCCTTAGGTGGTTTAGTAGTTGAAGCAAAATTTTCTAATAATTTAACAAAATTCTCATTTTGTATTTCACCGTATCCAGCAACATTACGACCAACTAGTTGTAGGTCCGTAGTTGTATCAACTACACCATCTGCTAGTGTGACTAACGTTGTTCCGTCTGTTCTGTTAATAGTATATGGCATATCTTATCCTTATAACGCTTGGGTGTAAGTCCAAGCCCCTCCGCTCACTGTTAATAAATGGTATGATCTTACCACACCTAATGCACTACCTGACAGTGTAATACCATCTGGAAATGCTACACTTGATAAAACACTTTCACTGTTCAGCACTCCATTTTGATCAACTGTTGTTTGACCAATTAATAATGTGTTTGTTGTTCCTGTAGGAATAGACGTCACGTTAATATTAGTTTGTGCGCCAGCGAGTGTTAAATCTTCTGCTAAAATTCTTGCAGTTGCACCGTTGTCAAAATTGCTTGCCGGAGCAAGTGTGTTCATAATAAACGGTAAACCGTCTACTGCTGATGTTTTATCTGCAATACCAGTTGTGTTAATTGTCATAAACAGTGTTCTTGTTCTAATTTCACTGTCAATATAATTTTTTGTACCAACGTCTTGTGCGTCAGTTGGATCTTGAACACCTTTAATTTGAGTTTCTACTGTATTTCTTGGGTTAAGTACAATATTTCCTGTACCCCAAATATCAAAGTTTAAATCTCCGTCGGTGTTTCTTGTACCAATAGTTGTACCATTAATATCGATGTCGTCAACTTGCAATTCTGTAAGAACGCCAACATTTTGTAAATTAGAATTTACAACACTAGGACCAATAGTTGTTGTGTTAATAATATTGTTTTCAGCAATTCTAAACTCTTTACCAGCGGCGATACTAATCGATTCTGAACTTTCCCATGCTTCGTCTGTTCTACTCCACGCAAACGTGTGATCAGTATCACCTCTAAGTGTTAATCCACCACCGTCAGCAAGTACATCTGATTCAGATCCACTAGCATAAGCAAGTTCAATATTTTTATCTGCTACTCTTAAATTTTGCGAATCAACAAACGTTGTTGTTCCGTTTACAGTTAGATTCTGTTGTACAACTAAACTACCACCTAATTCAACTTCACTTGAAGTTTTATCTTTAAAAATGTTAACTTTCATTAGACTAGAATCAATTTCTAGTGCGTCAATAATACCGCCATTACCTTGCGAGTTAACTTGAATTTTAAAATCTTTGTTTTGTAGGTTATTTTTAAATGTTGTGACATCACCTACAATTTCAATATTAAGATCTTGTTCACCACCAATAACTAGACCAGCATCATTTTTAATACTTAACTGTGATTGCGATGTTGAAGCAATATCTGCACGTAGGAAATTACCAGGATCAATACCTGCAATAGTATCTGCCGACCCTGCTGTACCATGAAACTTTAATCCGTCAACTGTTGAACTAAAGTTTAATCCTACTTTAATACTTGCAAACCCTGTAATTGCTACTTTAGGAGTAAACGCATATCTACTTAAAATACCCACAAGCAAATCATTAACAAAAAGTTTTGTAATTGAGCGACCGTTATCGTTTGAATCAACAACAGTTTCAACAATCCAACCGTGTTTACCTTGTGCTGAAGTATAAATTGGACCTGCAAGTCCTAAGTCAACACCGTCGTAAAAGTATAATTGATTGTTAAGTGAATCCATCCAAAGGTCGCCTTTAACTAACCCTTGCGGTTGAGTTTCCTCAACTAGCGGTCCACCAGTTGGTTTAAATGTAGTTCCTGTATAAACTTTTAAACGTCCTTCAAGTTTATCGTACCAAATTTGTCCTTCTAAAGGATTATCAGGTGCTGTTGTATTAGCAAAACTTTCAAGAATTTTAATTAAATTTTCGTTTAAAACTTCGCCGTAATTACTAAACCTTCTACCAACTAAAGCAATATCTGCAGAAGTTGTATCAACTGTTCCGTCTACAACAGTTGTTAATAATGTTCCGTCTGTTTTATTAACGTTATATGCCATTAGTCTTCTGCCCTTATGATATAATTCAATGTTAAGAATGGATTCATTACGTTAATATCACTATAAACACCAGTACCAGTATTTTGTGTATATTGTGTACCTTGTCCAATTGCATTGTCTGTAATGTTTTTAAGTTCACTACCACCTGTACCAGCAAGTGATTCTGCCGCAGTATCTGTGACTCTACCAACACTGCCACCACCTGCATCAACAGCGTTGTTATCTGTATCCTGTACAGTTAACCCGTTGTCCATATTATCTTTACCTAGTGGGAATCTACCACGTAGGTCTGGAAGTTTAAATGTGTTTGGATTAATACCTGTTCCGTATGTAGTACCAATTGCTTGGAATAATGCTTGATAACTTGCAATAGGTACTTCAGAACCATCACATAACAAATATCCTATTGGTGCAGTTTGTCCTGCATACGGCATAATTCCTCCTACTGGAACAGTTGGTGCTCCAGCAAAGAAGTTTTTATACTGTACTTTTCTTAGTCCAACATTATCTCTTGAAACTAAAACATAGTCTTCTGTAGTTTGTGTTTCTGTTGTTTCTGTCTGCTCATCAATAGCATCTTGTGTTAGTGTGACATCAAATGTTTTTTCTGTTCCACCTGTTTGTCCATCATAACTGAATCCTGTTGCATCAGCCATGTGTCCAGTAATTTTAAATGTTGTACTAGCAACTAGTCTATCTGCTGTACCATTAACATTACCTGTGACATCACCAACCATTGTTCCAACTAGTCTACCTGTAAATATTTCTGAGTGTACGTTTTTAAATCTTAAACTAGGTGTACCAATAGTAAGTTTGTCGTCAACACTTGGTGCAATACCTGTAGCATTATCTGATGGATCATTTTCACCTACTCTAAAGTGTCCGTAGGTTGTTAAGTTTCCGCCAACAAATAATTGTTTAGCAACACCAATGCCGCCACCGGTTGTAATACTACCTGTTGTAGTACTTGTTGCTTCTTCGTCTGAACTACAAGTTAAACGTTCAGTGAAGTGACCAGTACCATGAACATCTAATGTTGTGACCGGACTTAGTGTGTTAATACCTAAACGTTTATTGGCTCCATCAAAACGAGCCATTGTTTCAATTGTTCCTGTATCATTTGGAAATACTGAAATGTCAATACTACCATCTACTGAATTGTTTTTAATAACAGCATTATTATCTGCAATTTCTAAATTAAAGATTTGGTTTGAACCAATTGTGACACCACCGTCATTACGTACATATAACTGTCCGTTCATTGTATCAGTAATATCACTTCTTAAAAAGTTATTTGCATTTACAATTTCTACTGCTGGTTGTGTGACACTTAATGCATCTGCCTTAGTTGCACTAGCATGAAGTTTGTTAAGAACAATTCCATTACCATCAAAATCTTTTGCTGAAATATTAATACCAGGAAATAGTTCTGTAAATCCTTCAATTACTTGTTTAGGAATAAACTGATCTTTTGAAATAATAGTGACTACTTTGTCGTCAACATAATTTTTTACAATAGTGTGTGTTTCACCTTTAGTATCAACTACCTGTTCTGCTTGAGCACCTGATTTAAGTCCTCCACTAAAGTTTGGACCAACTAATTGAAACTGACTTGCTGTAAACAAATATAGTTGTGAGTTTGTTGTGTCAACCCAAACATCACCTTGTAATGGATTTTGTGGTTCGGTTGCACTTACATGAACACCACCTGCTGGTCGCCAATTAGCGGCGCCTGCGGTTGAGTCATTAATCTGTAATCTGTTTGTTGCACTGTCATACCACAACTGACCTTCAATTGGATTATTAGGTGCTGTTGGATTTGCAAAATTTTCTAATACGTGAACAAAGTTTTCTGCAATGCTTTGTCCATAACTAGGTTCGTTTCTACCAATAAGTGTTAATGACGTATCAGAAGTGTTCCTACTGTTGTCATCTACAGTAATTGGTGTCTTTTGAACTGCGTTTGTAAAATTTACTGTGTACGCCATCTATTAATTCTCGCTCAAGTTAGTTAAACTCTGTATTCTAACTGTGTAATCAATCTGTATAAGTCTGTTTAGTGACTTTTGTACAGGGTGGAAAATTACGTGTGTTAGAAGTCTGCCTTCATTAGCACCTTCGGTGCTGTATGCTCTTAAACCTAGTTCGTCAAAAACAAAATTACCATCTAAGTTTGTGCTGTTATCAAATGCCTGTTGTCCTGTTGGTTCACCGTAGTCTAATAAACAACTTACTAAAATGTCTGTATATGTTGTACCTAAGGTATGACGTGTTTCGATGAAGTTTCTTGCAGGATCTGTGTTGTTAACATTGTTATCATCAACTGTTTTATAGTATGTTTGATTGTACAATGAAGCATTAACGCCTGTATTATTTGGAGTCAAATAAGTGATAATTCCTGTTGGATCTACTGTTGTTCCACCATTGCCAAATGCCATTTCAACGATGTTTCCACGCCCTTCATTTCCAAGTGATTCTGCTAGTGAAATACTCATGTTTTCGTAATGAATAGCATTACGCTTATTCACTAGTATTTCTCCACTTTTTGGATCAAAGATCTTAATGTGGCCTTCCATTAATACACCTGTATTTTCATTTGGTTTTTTGTTTTCTTTTGGCATTTGTTCCAACTTTTTATCCTCGTTTGACATTGTCTATTCCTTAATATTTATTATAGGTAAACCAGAGGACCTCTCTAGCAAGAAATTAGCCTGCGGAGATTCTGCTCTTTGTAGTGTGACACCGTTAGATGCAGTGCTAACACCTGCTGTATACCATACATGACCCTGCTTTTGCACCACTTTAATCTCGGTTCCGTTCTCTGGTTCGTCCCTTAATATTAGTTTATAATAGCCTTTTGCTGTACTATCTTCAACTGGTTCAATAGTAAATTCTGGTAGTTGAACTACATCACTAGCAACACCTAGGCTGTTTGTTTCTTCACTATCATAAGCGATAGATGGATCGTGTTTTGTAATTGGATTAGCAGAAACTGTTGGTTTTTGTAGTTTTCTGCCCCCTACATAAACTTCTACTTGATCGTGTGCATTAACACTTCCTGAGAAGTTAATTGTTTCCAAAACGTGTACTGATTTACCGTTTGGTAATCCATCACGTACAATTATTTCATATACGCTTAATGATTCTTTATATGGTACAGTTTGTGTTGGTCCTGCATCAAACACCTGTGTTCCAACTGGATGTTCAGCAATTCCTGTACCAAGTGTACCTCTTGTTATCTGTGATAACTTATTACCGTTAATTTTGTAAAATTCTATTCTTTCTTTACCAACAAATATTACGCCAGGAACACGTTTTTCTGGACTTGGCGTATCAAAGAAACTTGCGTCTTGTACAGAAATTTCTGTATCACCTAACAATAATTTTGTAGTTAACACAGTAGTATCTTGTTTACTAATTCTCTTAAAGTGATGTCTGTTAAGCATATCTTCAAAAATAGTAAATCCAATACCGTCGTGTGTTCTATCTTCACTAAACGAAGTTATTACTACTCTATCAGTTGATTTTTGTGAAAACTTGTTGTCAATATAAACGGTATATCCATCATCTAAAATTTTGTAATCTGCATCTGCTACAAGAGGAATATTATTCAACTCTACCCAAACATATGCAACATCAATTGCTTTTCTGCTTAACTTATAATTTCCGCCTGTATTTCCTGCAAATACTTCTTTACGCATTAGGTTAGCATCGTGATTTGTGAAACTTGTAATTTTAAGAATTGTTCCTTCACCAACTCCGGTACTATCTTCTGCACTGTTGTTAATAATTTTGATATATCCTGCATTTGAACTATCGTCATCATCGTGTTTTCTAATTTCATAATCATGACCACGTAATACTGTGATTGCAATTACATCGCCTGCTTGTAATCTACCTTGATAGAAAGTGACAAGGTTTGTTGCAGTATTAAACTGATAATCTGAAATTGGTTCAAGTCTAACACCGTTCTGATGAACTTCTAATTCACCAAGTGCCAAACTAAATGCTGGATACTCTGGATCTTGACTTGCTAGATAATCTAGAGTCACTCCGTTAGCAACATAATAAATTGTGTCTGGTGCTCTCAATCTTCTACCATTTGCTTCAACTACTACCATTGCATGGAACGGTTCAATATTTCCAGGTACCTGAGATAAGTCATATGTAAGACCGTCGTTGCTTTGTACTTCGTGTACGTCTGTGACTACTTCACTGTATGTTTTTTCTAATCCGCTTAATGCAGTAATCTGTGTCACGGCATCTGTCATATCGTTTGGAGGATTTGTTAAAACAATTTTTGCACTACCACTATCAGTATCTTCATAGATAGCATAGTCTTGTTTTACACCATTAACTGTGACAAACGCACTTTTAACATCTTCGTACTTACTTGTTAAAACAAACTCAATAGTACTATCACCTGAGTCAACATAATCTTCTTTTTCAAGTATCTCGCTACCGCCAACATTTAAAGTTGTAATTGTGACTAACTGTCCATCAGTTGGTGCTGATGTAAGTGTAATTTTTTTATTAGCATAGTCAACAGTGTAGTCAGTTCCTAAAACTTTATAAGAACTTGATCTTGTTGCAGTATCTGTTGGTGTAGGATTACTAGGCCCTACTGTGACTATAATACTGTCTGTTGTTCCGGGATATTTGTTAAACGTAAACTCAGTTTCACTTCCATCTCCCCAATGTCTTGTAATGTCAATAATTGGAGAACCATCTGCTGGAGCATTATAAACTTTCATAGCCAGCGAATCAAATATTTGACCTGGTACAACTTCTTCAGGTGCGTGTGACGTATCTGGTGTGACAAACCCGTCGCCTTGTAAACTAATTTCTTCTGGTGTTTGTCCAGTTGCAGTACTATAAGATAAATTACCACCTTGTATAATTGTGTCTAAGTTGTTTACATCTGTTGGAACAACACTACCATCTGAATCTTCTGGACGGAATACTACCAACACACCATCTGCTGGTGTTGCATTTAAAGTAAATGCTGTTGTGTTCCCGTCGCCAACAATAGTTGGAGTGTTATTTGGATCTTGCCTTACACCATCAAAATAAACGTTAATCTTTTCATCCTGTTTAGGTGCATAAGGTAATGTAAACGATGTTGCAACTCCGTCTGCACGGAAAGCATAATCTGTGTTGCCTCCTGAGAACGTATCCCAACCATGACTAAACCATGGAAGGCCGTCCCACCCAACACTAACACCAAAGTCTAAACCTTGTACTTTAACGCCCGGATATTCGATACCATACATTAATTGTGCCGGATCTTTACCAGGCATACCTGCTGTTGGTTCATAGAAATAATTAATTCTATCAATAGCGTTCATTAGTTTTACATTTTTCTTATATGTAATTGTGACTGTTGAACGCTCTTTTGGCAATGTTTTTAATACAACATGGCCAACTTGTTTTTTATAAGTTTTATCAGTTAATGTTTCAATGCTTACATCAAAGTTTTCAACAAAAATTGCTTCATTATTCACACTGATAACAAAATCTCTTTTATCTAACGTAGGCAAGTATGTTAGTTTATAAACAACTTGTCCTGACTTAGCGGTATATGTATCAACGTATTCTTCATCAGCAATAATACCTGTTGAGCCAATTCTATCAAATTTAAGTTCAGTTTTATTTGTTCTAACTTTATTGTTTTCAAGAATTGCAACTGCTTTTGCTGTTGATGTTGTATTACCTCCACCAGTAATTGTGACTGTTGGAGCACTTACATAACCAGCGCCTGGATTTTCAACAACAATTTTGTTTACTTTGTTTCTACTGATATATGCTGTTGCTGTTGCATTAATGTTTCCGCTTTGTGGCATTTTACCGTTGCCATTAGGCAACAACGGATTACCGTGATAATGAGGTCCAACAATGTATGGGAACGCTGGTTCAAACGTGCCGTCATCTTGCTCGTCAACTGTAATAAAGTAAGCGTATGTTCCTTGTGGATATTCTGGTGTTTGAATAAACCTACCGTTGTTTTCGTCTAGGTCTCCGTGTCCTTGTACAAACTCATAATCCTCGTTGTATCTTCCAGTTGGCATACTACCATCTGCACGAGGTGTTGTTCTAAGTTTATAACTTGATTTAATTAATTTAACTGTTTTATCATTTGTAGCAATAAAACCGTACGGTCCATAAATTGGGAAACCGTCAAAGGCGTATCCTAATATTGGACTGTGATTCTCTGGATCCTTAGTGTACATAAAGGTAGGATCGCTATGGTAATGGTAAATTCCATCTTCTTGCGGATGACCTGAACCGTCATCAATACCTAATTCTTCATGACTGAATACTGCATTTACAGTATATGTTGTACCATTAAGTAATTCTGTGACTGCAGAACTAGGATTAAAAATACTTACTCCGTTAACTGCTACACCAATAGCACCTAGTGGTGTTGGAACTTTAACTTCAGGAACACTTGGGAATCTTGGAATCTGATAAACAAGATTTTGTGAAACTACATTTGTTGTATTAAAGAAGTGATCCGGAACACTTGTAGTATTAACGTACACATACAAGTTGTCATAGTCTGTAGTAGTAAGAACCCTAAACGGTGTTGTTTGTACAATAGCAGGTTTATCTTCTCTTCCGCCGCTAATTACAACAATCGGTCTTTGTGTATACCCGTCTCCTGCTTCAGCAATTTCAATGCTGTCAACATTAAATTTATAATTTTCAAACCATTGATTAAATGGCTCAGTTGTTATATCTTCGCTTGTTTCGTTTAATACTTCAAACTCTTCTTTGGTTTCGTTATAACGGCTTGGCAAATCAAAGTCAGTAGTAAAAATACTGCTAGGCTCACGATTATTATAACTTGTAATCATGTCTTTAATTGTGACACTATATGGTTTAATTTCTTCAACGTAAGATTGTATATTTCCAGGATCGTCAAGATTATAATTAATCTTTTTAGTAAAGCCGCCTAAATTATTCTTAACACTGATTAAACTTGTTTTAAATGCCCAGTCAGTAAATGTTTGCTCACTGATTGCATAACGTATTGCTGTAAACAAAAATTCATTCCAAGCATATTTTAAGTCATCAACAAAAATGTTTGAATACAGTTGTTCTAAAATAACTCGTGTTTCTTGTGTTGGCTGTTCATCATATAAGTTAATATCAAAGTTTTCTGCGCCAGCAAAGCCAAAGTTTAGTCCTGTGTAATCATAGATAGACGAATCAAATTCAATTGTGCTATTTGCTTTGAACAAAATATCATAATTATTATTCCAAGTACCATTTGCTTCAACTTTTCTAAGAACAATTTTGTTTCCATCGCCAACATTTGCTACCTCAACTAGTTGTCCTGTTGCAGGAGTAATTGTTTTTAATAGATAAGGCTCTGCAACTTTAAAGTCTATAATGCTGTCAACATCAAATCCTTCAACAACATAATCTTTATATTTCCAAAATCTATTAACATCATATGTTTGTGTGTTTGTTCTAATCCATTCTTCAGATGCAATATTCCATTCATACATTGTCCAATAGTTGTTTGCTGTACTATCAGCATCAACAAGAACTTTGAATGGTCTAATTCTAATAGCACCGTTTGTATAATCTCGTCCTTCTTTTAACACTTCAATTGATGTGACTCTTCCTTGAGCATCAATAGTTGATTGGAATTTTGCTCCCCAACCTTCTGTTGTAATTTCAATGTTTGGCGGATTAACATAACCAAACCCAGGATTTGTAATTTCTACAGATTTAACTCTACCGTTAACAATAGTTGCAGTAGCAGTTGCTTGTTCTAAATCCTGTGTTTTAATATTATCTAAATCATTAAACTCATCAACCTTAACATCATAACGCCCACTAATTAGTGTTGGCTGAGGGTCTGATTCAAATAAACCACTTAGATCTTTTTCATCAACGATTCTACTTTTTGCAAGTAAGTTATTTGTGTATGTAAACAGTGTTTCTAATGCACCCAGTCTATTAACAAACATACTTTGTCTTGGTCTAATTTGTAAACCATATTTTTTCTGTACAGGAAGTTGTGAGTCTGGTACTGTATTACCTGCATCATCAAAACCTACTAAACTGTCATAAAGTTTTTTAATTAACAATGGATTGTCAATTTTGTCTCTTTGTTGTTCATCTAATAATAACCAACTATTATGATTTGGAATATTAGTTTTTACTTTCTTATATTGTACATTTAAACTTACGTCAGTATCACTTAAACTTGTTTTAATATTGGTAAGACTAAAACTGTTAGTGTCTAAAAGTTGCAACGATTTGATACCATATCCTTTAGGATCTGCAATTACGTTTGCGATTTCGTTTGCAGGCAAACGACGTGTATCAACTGCAATCTTTTCACTTAGACCAACAGCAATTTGTGTACTAACACGTTGTGGTAAAAGTACATTATTTTTAACCCAATAATAATATCTATTAACAAAGTTATTTGTTGCTGTGTCATAGACACGCTTTAATACAAAAGTATTGTTATCGTATTTTGATTGTCCACTAAATCCTGCCGCAATACCTTCTGTTGTATCTGAAATATTATTCCATTCTTCTGGACTTAGATCGCTTTCTACCCATTCGTAAATATCAATAGTTGACCCTGGGAACAATCCACCCCAGTTATTTTTTCTAAATTCAACATCGCCTTGCTCGTACCAAACATATCTTACAGTACTTAGATCCCACCAAATTTGTCCTACGTGTGTTGCACCCCAGTTTGTATCTGGATCAACATTAAGGCCACGATCACTTGTTGTGTAAATTGCAGGATCTTTTGCACTCTTATAAGATATTTCTGTTTCTGCAATGTAAGGTATTTTTCCTTTTATAGGATCAATAGTCTCTAAGAAATCAACAACAGTTTGTGAATCTGTACGATACGTCATTACCTTCTCAACACTAAACGGATCAGTTAAACTGTCTTGTTGTCTTAGAGTATTCCAGCCTGCTGACGCTTCTTTCTGATACACAAATAGCATACCAGTGTCGTTGCCATTGTATGTAAAGTATGGTGCACCTACATATAAACTTGTTGTACTAAAATCGAGACCTGTACCAAATGCATCATTTGATTGTAAATCGTTGCTTGAAAGTTTTTGTCCAAATACATATGTTGTGCCTAACTTTGTAAATGTATAAACACTACCAGTACCTGTTTCTGTATCTACAAACGATGTTGATTTAGCATCAAAAGAAGTTTCGTTATTATCAAACAAAGTAATAGCACTATTCGATCCGCCTTTACCTGCAACTGCAAAACTTAAACCGTCTGGGTTAACTGAAACATTGCTACCAAACTGCTCGCCACTTAGGTTAGTTGGACTTGTAAGTTTTTGTTTATATGTATAACCAACCGTTGAGTCACCTTGTGTCTGTCTTTCAAATACATAAACAGCACCTTGGTTAATACTGTCATCATCATTTAATGGTGCACCAATAACAAGCACATCGCCATTTCTACTTAACGACAACGAAGATCCAAATAAATCTGATTTGCTAAGAGTGTCAACTGTTGTTGCATCAATAGTTTGAATTAAATTATAACCTGTACCGTCCCAATAGTAAATGTAAACAGCACCGGTATCCACTGTTGTACTATCAGACTCAAGTTCTTTGTTCCTTGCAGAAACTGCAAGTATACTCATGTCGATTGAGGCTGTAAGTTTTTCACCAAATCTATCATTAGGATGATCAGATGGAGCAGTTAATTCCCATTCTGCATTTAGATCCCAACCGTTTGTTCCTTTTGTATAAACATATACTCCGCCAGCGTTATTTGCTCTGCCAGGAGCACCAACTACCATTCTTGTATCACTTACAGCAACACTTGAACCAAATTCTTCGTTGTTTGCAGGTCTTGGACTTGCAATAATATGTGTTGGATCATAAATGTTTGTTAAAGAATTATATGTTGACAGTTTAACAACGCCTTGCTTTGTATAACTGCTAGCCGTACCTGTTAAGCCAACAGTATTAAATCTTGGCTTTTCAGGATCTGTAATTGTTTTTACAAAAGAAGCATACGGAGCACCAGCAACTAATGTATTAGTTGTTTGCGATAAACTAAGACTTGAACCTAGACCGGCCGGTACTGATGGTGAAACTAATTGGTCTACAAGGCTTTCACTAATATTAAAACCAGAACTTCCTTCTAGTGTGCTAATGTCCGTATTAAATTTACGTCTAAGAATTAAAACAGCACCTTCAACAGTTTGTCCTGGATTACCAACAACAATAGTTCTTCCTTGGTCACCGTATTTTACAGTTGAAGCATAAGTTTTTGCATCACTAGCAATAAGTTGAACTTGATTTTCAGCATATGCTTTTGTTTTCTCAAAAACTCTCCAAGTACCGTCACTAACATCGTCGGCCCATATCTTTGTTCCTTCAGCAAATTCTGCTACGTCTTTAATATCATTAATCTTGTCAGGACTACTTACACGAACAGGTAATAGTTCTAGTATTGTACCTGAAGCACTATCTTCTGCAAGTGTAATAGTTAATAATTCTGTTGTAATAGTAAAAGAAGTTAATCCTAAAACACTATTAACTAAATGTGTTCCGTTAATTTGATTATCAAATTGTTTGATAACAATAGTATCGCCTTCTTTTAATCCATGAGGTATATTTGTATGTAAAGTTATGGTACCATTATCAACCGACACTTGGTTATCTTCTGTTTGTACTAGTCTTGCACGATTAGCAGTTAAACGATAAATGTTCCATGTATCACTTTTATCACGTGCTACCCATACAGATGCTCCCTCATTTAAAGTAGGAAGTGTAGTATCTGTTAACAAGTCTTCACTGTTAAACACTGTGTGATCAACATCATCTAACCTAGCAAAACCCGCTGTTGGTATTTTTTGTATTGAATTAAGACTTACACCGTCTTGTGTTGTATCAAAGTTTTTCCAAACATCAACACTAAAGTTATCTGGTTTTAATGTTAAATCGCTTGACAATAATTCTATAGTATTTGTATCTGAATTTGAAGTTTTTGCAGTCACAAATTCGTATGCTTGTGGATTCTCAACATTATCTTTTTCACTTAAAACTACTTCAAGTTCTTTTGTTGTAGATCCACTACCTAAAGATCCAATCTTAATTGCCCAGTTATCTGTAATGCTTAGATCAGTTGACGTTCCGTCAATAGTTAAACGATTTAATTTTTCTAAAGAGTTTCTTGTACCTTTTTCTTTAATAAATCCTGAATAAAACTTATACTGAGCAATATCATCTCTAACCATATTATCAAGATATAATCTCTTTTGATAACCTGTTAAGTGTTGGCTCAGTTTAGTAGTTTCACTGTCAAAGTTTTCACTTTCTAAACTATAAAAATCTTCGTATGAACTTGCTTTATAGTCCAAGTTAGGCAATAACTCAGCAACAGGTTTATCTCCTATAAACACCCATTCACTAAAATTAAATGCTTTTGTGGCTGGTAAAAACTTCTTAGCACTGTAAAACTTACTCTTGTGTCTTACAACATCACCAAGATTATAATCTTTACCATCAATGTAATCTGCTACTACCGCTTCGTCAAACACAAAACCCGGACTTACATAATCACCATCCCATTCACTTGTTTTGAATCCAACTAATTTAATACGTTTTTGTCTGTATCCTGCTTCTTGATCATATATCACATCGCCAAATTGACTCTTATCATCAAAGACTACAATGTGTTCCCATTGTACAAGATTTAACACAGCAAAGAAAATACCTCGTTGTGTATTCTTTGTTGTTATATTAAACTTGCCTGAACCTCTAACAATACTAATATTGTCTTTTGGTAGTGGAGTTCCGTTAGCACTTAAGATACTGTATTCATAAAAACTGTTTAAAACATTGTCAACAGTAGCATACTTGTATTCAAAACTTAAACTATCTGCAAAAGGACTTAGTGAAATAACACTGCCTTCTGCCCAATTCTGTGTTGTCCAATACAAAAACTCTCTACCAGATAAATCCCAGTCTTGAATTGTTGCTGTTTCACGTTGGAATATATCAAATACAAAACCTTGTTCTTTTAGGTATTCTTGATATCCTAAAATAACGTCATATACCTCTTGTGCTCTAGGATATACTGTTCCATAAGACACTTCAGTTATTTTAGATTCAAATGCTTTTGCTTTTGCAACTTCTGTTCCGCCAGTGACCGGCAACTCTCCAAGTTTTGTAAACTTGCTATTATCAAAAGTTTCAGTTGATGTATGGTTAATTGAAACTCTATAATATTCTCCACCAAATTCTACAATCTGTCCTTTTCCATAAAACTTCTCTGAATCCCAAATAACAAATTTTGCTTGTTTGCCACCTACATTTACAGCAATATCATTCTTTCCATGCTTAGGCTTATAAATGCTAAACCAAGGTTTAATATTATCATAACCTCTAACTAAAAATCCTTTTGCTGTTTTTTCAACAATAATACCTGAAACTCTTACATTTCTTATAGGATTACTTTTTCTTAATGTAAGTTGGTAGTTTTCACTTGGTAAGAAAATACTATTATCTGCTGTATTAGGATTTGAACTTTCTGCTAATACACGCAATCTATTTTTGTTTGCAAATCCACCTAACTTGTATGTTAAGTTGCTTGATGTATTTGTAAGATAATCGTAAAATGTTTCTTTTACATCTTTATCAAAACTTTTAATGTATTCTACAATAGGAACATGATAACCTAAACCTAAGAAACGTTCATTGTTAAATCTTAAGTCTTTAATTTTTGCTTCTTTAAGACTAAAGATTTTTCCATTATCTGCATAAACAACGTTTCCACTTGGTGTAATTTCGTTTTGGTTAACATCGAATAAACTACCAAAGTATTGTGCTGGTTTTGTTAAGCCTACTGCTACTTGTAATGCAAACGGAAACCAACTTGACTTTCTCCAAGCAGTTTCTGCTGGGCCTTCGTCACCAAATTTCCAAGCATTTTTAATTTCTGTAATAAAAATTGCTTTTACAATATTGATTTTGCTAGGATCAATCAACTCACCGTATTCGTCAACAGGTAAATTTTTAGACAAATTAGGTCTTGCATATGCAGGATAAATTTTTGTTCCGTTAGGATCTCTAACTAAACCGCGTTCAATGTCGTTCCATAACAAGTTATTACCACTAGTATATGGTGCTTCACCATACTGTTCGTCCCACCATGTAGGTTTAAGAGTAATACCTAACATTTCCCATGGATGTGTGTGAGGGCGATCTGTATCAAAATAATCTTTATAAATTGCTCTCCAGTTTCCTGGAAGTTTTTGATCTTGTAAATTGATCATTGTGTTGAAGTTATATGTAAATGCGTCACCGCTCTGAGAAACATTGTTAGTTTCAAAATCTACATCAAATAAACTCTTCCAATAACCAAAATCAGTCCTTAAAACTTTATTAAATTCGTCTCTGGTATAAGCATCTGGTCTATAATGTCCAGGTTGTTCCTTAAGAATATCAAAAACATCACGATTGTATTTTACTTTAAGGTTATTATAAATTCTTTTTTCTAATTCAAGAATTAATTCATCTCTTTCGTCGTTATATGCTTTTGTTATTGATCCGTCGTGTCCTTGGATTACCTTTGTAGGATTAATATAACTGCTATCTACAAAAATTTCTGGAACATATGCTGGATATAAACCTAATTTAGTAGGAGAATGAGGAATAACATTACCTGTTGTATCATAATCGTTAACCTTAACTTTGTCTCCAACTGATAATTCTTTTTTAATTGTGACAGTATTGTCTACTGCATCAAACTCATAGTCTGCATCTAAATAAAGTTGTACATCATTTAGGTAAACATAAACTGCACGATCACTTACTTTTGTTGTATCAAATGCATTATTAATTGCAAAAACATTTTGAGTTCCGTTTTTAACTTCAAATTCTAAACGTTCAACTTTTCTACCAAAGCCAGCCATGTCAGAATAGAAGTACGGAGACGTTGTAATCTTATTTGAACCTAATTCGTATAAAATTTTATCAACATCATTTGCAACACTAGTTGTTCTTTCAATTTCTCCAGCCTTTTCAATAAACTGATCTTTAAAGAAGTTGTAATCATTTGCGTTTTTACGCATTGAATTAACAAAGTTTAAATTTTCTTGAACTAAAAACATAATTGCAGGTAAAACACTGCCTTTGTGTTTTACATATCTGCTACCATCTAAATGAATCTCGCTAATATCACGAGAGTTATTAGGACCTACAGAATTACCTGTAATAAAACTATTGTTTTGGAATATAGTTTTAAAGTGATCACTAACACTACCTAATGTAAATGTTTTAAGATCATTGTTTTCACTATTATTAGTTAAGTTAATAGGCGGTTCATAAAACCCATTTTCGTTTGGTTTTTGATTTGTTTTAATTTTTAAAGTAATTCGTGTTCCTTGAGGAATTATAGAATTAAATTTAAGTTCATAAATTTGTCTTTCTCTATCAATAACCTTTTCAAAATCTGTTGTTTCTTTATATGTCTTACCATTATATTCAACTACAATGTCTAGATCATACTTATGAGGTTGATTAATTGCGTTAACTGCAACAGTGTCAGTGTCAATTACAGTATCGACTACTTGTAAAATACGTTGAACAGTTTGTTTTCCTTTAACAAGTTCCCATCCACTAATAAACTTATCTTTAGCATAATCTTTTACTAGTCCACTTGCAGTATCAACTGTCTTTTGTGTTGTTCCTTCTTGGTAAGTAAACAACCCGTCGTCCCAATTAAACTCAAATGTAATATCACCAACATTATTAATGTTTTGATATGCAATAGGAAATCCTAAAACAGGGTCATCTGATCCTGTTCCAATCTTATAACTTGCAAGTTTATTCCCATTAAATGTAGATGAAAAGTAATAATCTGTATCAGCAAAACTATTACCTGCACTATCATAAAGATCAAACAAAGGACTTTGATTTAATATTGTCTTTTGTTGACCATTAATCCAACTAGTACCGTCAAAGTGCCAACTTGACCCTTGGTGTGTTTCGCCCGATGTTGCAACAACACTGTCATTAACTAACGGTTCATATACTTCTTCAAGATGTACTCTTTTAACACCGTTATGTTCAACAAAGTCAACTTCGTATACTTTACCTTTTACTGTAATGTCAGGATCTGCATTAAAAATAACACGCATACCTTTACGTAAAAGAACTTCGTCTACGTGGTATCCAAATGACCCTTCAACATCACTCATAGCATCTTTAGTATCAGTGTCAATTAAGTCAATATTACCAATACCATTAGTACCAAAGTTTACAAGTTTTAAGTTAGGTTTAAATTCAATAATAGGTCTTACTGCTCTATAATTTTCATCAAGCACAGGAGAAGTATTATTATACTCTGCACTTAATTCAATTACATCTTTATGTACCCATCTATTATACCGTGACCAAGGATTTTTATCCTTACTTGATCTATTAATTGTAATATATTCTGCTGTTAAAGGACTATTTTCTGTATCATCATAAGGAGTATCGTCAAACGGATCAACATCAAACTCATATTCTTCATTTTTAGCATAAAGTTCAGGAGTATCAAGTTCTGTTTCGTCAATTAAAACAATACTTTCGCCTACACCTTCAACATACCAATTTTTATTTCTGTATTTTGTTGGTAAAACATCTCCAACAAAATTAACTTTCATACCATTTGTTAACTGTACACCGTTTGCACTTTTAAATGTTGCCTTACTAATAATATCTTCTTCAACATCAATACTTAAATCATCAGAGGTATTTCTAATTTCAAGTACACCTTGCATACTTTGATGATATTGACAAGCATAATAAAGCAAGTCTGGAGCATCAACTGGAACTGTAAATGTAATTGTTCCTTGTTCAGCACCATTGTTTTCAACACCGTTGTTGTATTGGTCACCAATGCCTACTGTGTTGGCTGTTTTAATAAAGAAAGGATGCCCTTGAGCATTTACTTTAAACTTATATGTGCCGCCTCTGTATAAAATTACTGTTGGGTTTTCACTAAACCCGTTTGGAGTAAACACAAATGAGTTTTCTCCGCTATTAGAAACTGAGTATTCGCTTTGTGTGTTTCCAGGATCGCCACTAATTGATACAGGATCTGGTCCTTGTGGCAACCAATAATACTGTCTGTAGTTGGCAAATTTATCAAAATCAAACAATGGATTCCATGCAAAGTAGTCTGCTTCAAACAATCTGTTATGATTGTCAGTTATTCCACCAAAGAAATCAATTTGATTAATTAAATCGTCGTATGTTCCTGTCCACTTATTTGAATTGTCAATAGGATTTTTTGTGACTGCTGACGGTAAGAAGTTATATTGACGTCTGTTTGCTGTTGGTTCTTGAATGTAAACATCAGTTGGTTTTGCATTTTCTGTATTTCTTGCGCCAACAAAACCATTTAGACGATCTAAGTTTCCTTTACTAATTAACGCATCAACAGTTGCACCAAGAAACTTTCTATTAGTTTCTGTGCGAAAATACATAGGTAAAAGATCAGCACTATTACGCAACTTATCTTTGTTTTCTATGTTTACAGGCGTACCTTGTCTATCACTAAAAGCCATTTATCTACCTTAATAACTGCTTGTTGTAGTACTACTACTTGTCGATACAGAAACTGAACCAGTACTGTCAACTGATGTCACAACATTTCCATCTGCTTTCAAATTATTTGCTGTAATTTGATCAATAATTTCAATGTTGTCTACGCTGGCTGTACTAATAAAAATTTCATCTGCACGACATTTAATTTGATATAAACTTCCAAATACTTGTGATCCACTTCTTGGAACAATTACAAAGTTTGCAACATCTGGTGCTGTTTGTTGTTGCACATAAGTTGCTAACTCTGTAAAATAAAAAGTTTCACCAAAGTCCCAATTATCAATAGCAAAGAAATCATTTATTGCACTAATAACTTTACTTTTAATTTCATTATCACTAATTGTGCTATTATCGCTTTTAACAATCTTAAATGTTGCTTGTAATGAAGCATCAGCATTTACACCAAATAGTGGTCTATAATTAACAGCATGATATATAATCTCGTCGCTAATAGATTTTACTCCATCTAGCACACCTGCTAATTCAAGTCTTAAATTTGCACTTGTTGGTTTGACAGGCTCGATACCACCGTTGTTAACAAATATTCTATAATCTTCATCATATGCTCTTGTTAAAACATACAAGTCAATAATATTTGTTTTTCCAGGATCAAGACGTCTATCGTTTTGTGCATTATGATTGTATTGGAATTTTAACTCGTCTCTTCCAAATCGAGCAAAGTATGAAGTATCTAATTGTAATGTACCTGATGTAGCATCATATGATTTAACAACATCTTCTCTACTGTCATAAAAATAAAATAGTTGGCCGTTTTCAATTCCTGTAAATGACGATACACTTGCTTCTTTATCAAAAATTAAAAATTGCGAAGCAGGAATTTTAGTTGTTGTTGATATTCCGTCATTTGTTGTTTTTTGAAAAAATACAAACTTGTCATTGTACCCTCTTGTATCTAAAGAATCAGGTGCAACGATTTGCTCAAAACTATCAGGATCATCAATCATTCCGTCATCGTCTGAATCGTAAAAATTAATTCTAATTTTATTTGTTTCTTCAAAACCGTCGTCATTTAAAATGCTACCAACAATCTCCCACTGGTAGTCTTTTTCTAAAATAGTATCTAACAGTGGATCTTCGTTAATTTTTAAAACTTTAATTTGGTCTTTAATAACTTTTCCTGTTTCACTATCATATTTTTTAATACCTTTATCAACAAAGAACTGGATTAGTTGTTCGCTTTCGAATCTATAATCCATTCCTCTATAGGTAATAGTATAAGTTTCACCGTCTGTTTCAAATAACACAAACCAACTTTTATCTAGTTTAGATCCTGTTATATCGCCTTGGCGTTCTAAACTGAAATCATCTTTTGTGTTTAGATTAGCGTTTACAATAATTTTCCATTCTTTGTTGTTTTGATCATATCTTAAACCAAACGTTTTGTAGTTGAAAATTAAATCAACTAATTGTAATTCTAAATCTGTTGGAAAGTTTGTCACAATACTTGGAACTACTAAACTAGGAACAGCAAGTGAAGGAATGTTTTCGCTAAACACAATTGGACCAGTACCGTCGTCAAGTTCACCTTGACCGCCGTTAGATCCGTCGCCACTTACTTGAACTACTTTTGCCCAAATATAGTTTAAAGAATTTTTTGTTTTAGTCGTTGTTAGTGTTCCATCACTTAAGAAGTACTTGCCTTCTGGTGGAACAAACTTAACAAGTGTATCTGGTGTAATAAATTTAAAGTTATTTGTTGTAAATGTACCTACAGTAATTGGAGATCCATTAATTATATTTCTAAAATAACCTGTACTGTCAGTTCCTGATTCTGTAGATCTTACCCAATCAATATTAATATCACTAGTAATAATTCTAGGGAATTTATCATAATAAAATGCCTTAGTTGGTAAACTATCAACAATAGGCTCAATAGTATTTCTAATAACACCTAAGATATCATTACGTGTTTGAAATGTAAAATTAAAATCACTATCGTAAGGATTTTTGTAAATGATACCATCATCTGCCATTAAATTAACAGCACTATATTTTCCTGTTGGATCTTGGATTTCAAACTGTCTAGAAATACCCGAACTAACTCTGTTTACTGCTTTTACTTTAATAACAGTATTACTTGCTGTAAGAGGATATGAATTATAATCCTCTCCAGTAATCATTCTATTTTGTGTGTAATAACTTTGCGGTGCATTAGTTCTAATATCTTCAGTAGTTTCTGTTGCACTTGCATTTGTTAAACTTGCTTCTAATCCTAACTGTACAGTTAATGTATGTCCTTGTCCTTTCTTATTAAAGTAAGGAATTGTTAAAATAATATTCTGCATATCTGCAGGTCTAATTGTGTAAGTTAAACCATTTGAAGTTCTGTAATAAACTCTAAAGTTTCCTTTAGGTAAATCGCCAAAACTTCCGTCTGCAAAATTTAAACTAATTTGATCTTGATCTCTAGTTGTGACATTGTACAATGTTCTAATATTTTTATTAACACTGTTGTAGATAACATTGCTTCCGTAAATAGAATTTAATTTTGTCCATTCTGTTGCAGGCAAACCGTTTCTATCTAATTGCCATAGCCAAACATCTGTATTGTTAATACTAGGAATATCAATGTTAACAATTTCATTTGGACTTGGGTCTAGTATTGTAAACGGAGAACTTTGTAATTGTCCTTGTCTAAAATGGAAGAACCATCCTGTGTTAGGTGAACTGTTTCCTCGTTTATCGTTTCTATATAAAAATCCTAGTCTGTTTCCTGGCTGTGGTGATTCTTCAACCACTTCGTCGTCATAAATCTCAGCACTGACAACTTCAAAATTCATAGAACGTCCTGTGACTGTTTTAGCAAATTGATAAAGCGGAACGTCAGTGTTTTGTGAATTAATTTTATATTGTTCTGTTTTAATACCATCAATTATAGCATCTTGTGATGGTTTTCCAATAACCGTAGCACCTTCAAGTGTGCTATTAATAATAACTTGAAACTGTTCTAACCAGTTGCTGTTAGTATCGTCGTTCCAATTAATAAAAACATTTTCAAGTCTATTACCTAAACTATCTTGTACATTCTCAGTAGTCTGTACACCAAGAATTTTTAAGTACCCATTTGATGGCTGATTACGTGTAGGATTATAGCCAACTAGTCTTGCTAGACGTAATACGCTTTCACGTCTTTCTGCAAGTTCAATAAAGTTTTCTCTAGCATTTAAATCAAATCTGTATGATAAACTTTGACCTAGGAAAGCAATCATATCAATCAATGCTAGGTATTCGCTTGATTCAATATAATCATTGAAATCTTCTGGGTAGTTTGCCCTTAGATAATTGATCATCGTCCTACGTAAAGTAGGAAAATCATAAGAACTAAAATCAGCGTTGGCAAAGGCTTTATATACCTTGTCCCAATCCTGATTCGCTAATAGAGAATTTTGTCTATCTACACTTGCCATAACAATATTTATTCACCTTATAAACTGCGTGGTTTATTTCTATCCCAAAGCATTTGCTTTATCAAAAGTAAACTGTAATGCTTCAGAAACATCAAACTCAACATAGTACAAAACACACTGAATTTGTAGTCCGTACTCTCTTTCAACCAATGCTAAACTGTCAACTCTAACTCTTGGATCTGCATCAACAATACTTCTAACATCGGCTAATATTTGCTCTTTAAGAACATCTGTAAATGGTTCAAATATAGCGTCCCATATAATTGTTCCAAATCTTGAATTATAAATCTTTTCACCTCGTCTAATGTTGAAGTGATTGATTATATCCTGTTTTATTAACTCAATGTCGTATGTTTGATTTGAAGAATTTTGTGGATTAACCGTACTAACACCACGATAGACATTAGAACGTCTAAGTTCGTTTCCCTTATTAGTTGGGTTTGGTTTAATTACAATGTCCGTATATCTTGCCATAATACTATTTACACTTCTCTATCGGTTGATGATTTCTTGTTGGTGTTTGGTGCTTTATTCTCATGCCCGTCCCACGGTTCGTGTGTTGGAACACGTTTTAGAATAGTTTCAAACTGTGCTGACCTATAATAGTTAAAGTTCTCCCACTTAGAAGTAATTTCTTTCTCCCACAACTGAATAACACCCATATGCTGAATATGCCTGCTTGGAGCCGGTGTTGATCCATTTGCAGAAATAGTTGGTTTTGCACCAGGTCCAGGTAAGTTTAAATGCACTGCTTCAGTACCATCTACATAAACAACTTTATCTGTTTCAACATTAACATTAGCGCCTGATGTTGCTATTGAAATGTCATGCTCTGTTGTTGAAATATTAATCTGTCCATTAGCGGAGCCTGCTTTGTTTGCTGGACCAGGAAACTCTGCCCAATAGTCTGTGTCACTTGGCGGTATAGGTTGTAATGTATCTGGATCTTGTGTTCTCTTTAATGCTTGATAATATTTCAATTCATCATCGTCGTTGATCCATGAAGTTGTATATCCTTTACTGTAGATCTCTGCTGGATCAAATGTTTCCATAACTTCAGTAGAACTATTTGCTTTAATGTTTACACTTGTTCCTGCTGTAATTCTTGTTCCTAAAATTGTAGCAAGATCAAAATTTCCTGTTTCAAGTTTAGTATCAATTCTGTTAGCAATACTTAAATTGTTTGTGTTTACTTGGTAATCATTAGTGTCAAAGCGAGAATTAAGAGTTTTAATATCGCTATTACCTTTTACCATAATTCTTTGTGAACCGTTTACAATCTGTCTATGGTGATCAGACTCTGTTCTAAAAATATTTGCCGCTTTTAAATTAATGTTTCTTTTTGCTTCTACGTTGAAGTCTCTATCAGCATAAAGGTTGAAATCACCTCTAGTACGCATACTAATACTGTCATCACAGAACACATCCATCTTACCATCTGATGTAAGTTCAATCCAAGCAGTACCTTTTGAATTTCCAATGTAAATTAAATCATCAGTGTCGTGTAAAAGTATCTGATGTCCGGCTTTAGTTCTTAATCTAATTAAATTATTTTTACCTAGGCCGTCGCCATCATCCATTACAAATGCGTGGCCACCTGGTTGTGTCACTTTTGATTTTGCTTTTTCAGCACCAACAATTTTTGTTTCTCCAGTGTACCTACCTGGTGTTTTAATTCCAAATATTTGATTAATATTATCTCGTCTAGCACTACTACTTGATAAACCACGAATGTTATCAGCCAGTAGGCCTTGTGCTTTTAATACATCTGCTAGAGGATGAATTGGATGTTTAATTTTAGTAGAAGGTGCTTGTCCTATAAAAGCGGCTTTAACAAAATTTTCTACAGGTAAACCATATTCACCAGGTGATAATTCATTGTACCTATCATCTGTTGCCGCAATATCTGTTTTTGCCGCAGGCTCTGGAATACTATGATTCATCTCTGGTTCTACAACTGCACCAAGCCATATTGCTTCTTCAATGTTTTTGTTTACTAGTATTACTAAACCTTTTGTTCCTACTTGTGGAGCAGGAAATATCATACCATGCGATTGCTGTGCGTGTTCAAAACTTTGAGGATCTTTCCCTCCATTAACATAATCCTTAACACTATAATACGGCAATAATATTCTACAGTTGACTCTGTTATTGGTAATACTTCTTTGATCGTCTTGATTTCCAAGCAATGTCACTGATAGTTGACCATGCTTTGTATAATCACTGTTAGATTCAACAACTGCTAGATACGGGCCAATACCGCCCGAAGCCTGGGACATCTTTTCAGAGCGTTCACTGCTTGACTGTCCTCCTGATTTAAGTTGTTTGTTAAAAATTGCCATTATTAATCACCAAATCCTAAAAAGTTGCTCACCGATTGTCCTACTGAACTAATACCTTTGCTTACACTACTAAAGAATGTTTCGCCTGTTGACACATTAGTACCAATAGATTTATTTGTTTCAATTGCTTTTTGTGCAGATTCAGGAACAAAGTTTGCCGCATTAAAAGTTCCAGCATTTAAAGATGCTCCAATCTCTTGTGCCTCTGCAACACTAGCAAACACACTTCCACCTAATGCATTTGGTTGCAAACCAAGAGCAGATGATGGTATTTCTACTTGTGCTTGTTGACTAATTCCAGGTAATGCTCCTGGACCGTGTATACTTAAATTTTTAAGATCTTCTTCACTTAACTTTTTAACAGGAGCCTTTTTCATTTTTTCTAAGTTTTCTTCACTTGACGGTGCGTGTTTTGGATCTACTTTTGGTGCAGTGACAACCGGTCTTGCCTCTCGTTTTTCTGCATAGTCAGTTGCTTGATTGGGTCTTCTGTATGTTGAAAGTCGTTGTGTAAATTGTCCACCGGAAAAGGTACTATCAACTTGAATAACTTTATATGCTCCACTATAAACACTTTCGTCTAAAAACATAGTGCTTTCGCCGCCTTGTATTTCATCCCAAGTTGGATTATCTTCTGCTGTACCAAATCTAAAAATAACATCACCTTCTCTACTAAAACAGTTTATTTCACCAATGTCGGTTTCTGACTCAGTCGCTTCAATTGCCGCTCTGTTAGTAATTCCACTACTTAATAGATAAACAGGATCACCCACAATGGTTATGTCTGCTGAGATTAATCCCTTTTCATGCACACCACTATAAATTGCATCGTGTAAAAATTTTGCTGTATCACTTGCGTTGTTTGCTGTTGGTGCAGTTTGTGTAGTTGACGATCCTTGATTGACCGGTGCTGTTCTTTTTGCTCCAACACGATTTTGCTTTGAATAATTTAAAATTTGAGAAATTTCTGGTGGTTTAACATCAGTCTTTTCTCCTGATGCTGTACCTTGAGATCCTTCAGCAGTCTGTTGTTTTCTATATAATGCTGTTGCATGATACAAGTTATTAAAATCTAAATCAAAGTTTAATACATCTAAATTTTTTCCTGTATAGATATAATTGTATTCTCTAACCGCTAACTGTTTTAAAACATCATAGTTAAACACATCTTGAGGTAAAGGCATACTACTGTAATGCACTTTAAATGGTTGAATAATATAGTGATAATCCCACACTTCTGTATTTCTATATGTGTCAAAGCCTCTAATGTGTGCTATCTTTTCAATTCTATACCACGGAATGTATCCTGTTTTTTGATACTCTGTTGTTAATGCTCCTTCGGCTCCGTCAAGTTCGGTAGCATAAACGCTATCAAAAATAACCTTATGAATGTTGTCATCTACTCGAGTATCTTTTTTAAAGTTCCAACTTCTAGCATCAGATCCATATCTAATATATTCTGTATTATAAACAGTTTCTTTGGCTTTGCCGGCATTTTCAATTCCTTCTTCTGCTAGTTTTAATGCAACCTGCGCCGTGTTTTGTTTAGCAACAGCATCCATCCAGTTTTGTCTAAGTTCATTTAGTTTATCTATCTTTGATTGGTCAACATTAGGATCAACTTTTACGTTCCCCGACCCATCTGCATCATCGGGATCAATTTCATTAAAGTCTTGATACGTTAATGTTTGTTTAAGTTGTGGAGTTCCTTCTCCTTCTCCTTCTTCAGGAAATAGTGCTTTTAAATCTGCTTGACTTAATTTAAAAAACTTTTCGGCAAGTTTTTCAAACTTTAATCTTTCTCCGTCTGCCTTTTTAGTAGCGTTGAAAAAATCTGATTTTGCTTTTTTTAATTTTTCTTCTGCGGCTTTGCGATCTTCTTCTGCCGCTTCAAGTTGTTTATCAAGATCATTTACAGCATAAAACCCAGTAAATGTTTGTTTCTCTCCAGCAACCATTTTTGAGCCACCAATAGGATTTTTAACAATTAAAGAATCGTTTGCTACTGCAAAATCCTTTTGATTAAGTGGGTCTGATGCAGGACCTTCTTTAGTTAAAAATTGGTCTGTATTAGTTTTCCAAGAGTCATATGCATCACCGGATTTGCCAGCCAACATTGAGTCAAAAGCAGTTGGTGCTGACTTTCCTTTAGATCCTGTTCCATATTTTTCTGGAAACCAAATCATATATCTATCATGCTGGAACGGTGCAACCTCGCCACCTTGTGTTTTTACTGATTCTATCTTTGCTGAACTTGCCGCAGTATTTTCTTTAACCTTTGCATCTTTATCTTCTGCATCGGCTTCGACTTCGGCTTGTAATTGAAGATTAGCATTAATACCTTTAAACAGCGTTAACAGTACACTTGCAACTGTTGGCTTAGATTGTTTTGGGCCAACTATGTTTGCTGGTAATTTGTTTACAATAGTTTTATTTGCATGAGCGTTTATCGCCGTAAACTCTACTTTATATTTTGAGCCTGCTTCGGTGACGTTCATAGAACTAGTTGTTATTAAAATAGGAAAATATCTTGTTGCACGAGGAATAACTTCTGTAATTAAATCGCCCTCTTCAAACCTGTGTCCTACAAAAGAAAGTGTTAAAAGGAATGGTGCACCTAAATAATGTTCATGGCCGGCAAATCTTGATGCATTGTATAACTCCTCATAAAAACCTCCAACACTGTATGGTTCTGTAATTTCAAAACTTCCTGTTGTTAGGTTTCCGCTACCATTTGCGCCTAGGTCCATTGTGCAGTTCATATTAACATTATCGATAAAAAGGTCTTTATTTCTGGCGCCTCCTTCTTTAAATCCTTTGAATCCAGCAGTGCCACTGCCAGCCGCCGCTTCTTGGGTTTTTCGGCTAACCATTGCTGAAGGTCCGCCAAAGTCCGATAACGAATCTTCACCGTAAACATTCTTATAAAAATTAGCAGAACTAATTCCATTTAATCTTTCAAACCCTCCTGATCTTAAAACAATATAACTGTTTTGTGATTCAATGCCGCCACTATTGTTTTTATACTTTGTTGGATCTTTTAGATCCGCCATTGTTAAACTTGCAAGGGTAAAAATATAGTTGTAAGAATTATAGTCGTGTAAAATGTTAGGGTTTTTGCCGTTATAAAATGATTCTAAGCGATCGTCGTTTCTCCACTCGGCTTCAATTTCATTAATGAACGCTTGGTCTTCACCAAAAAAATCCTCTTCATATTCGTCTTCCATACCGCTGACTGCATTAGGATTAGTTTTTCCATTAGAAACAGCATCGGTGTTTTCTTTAACCGTGCCTCCACCGGGGTTATGATTTCTGCCAACCTCGTCAATAAATCCTGCCATAATTAAACTCCTAGGACAGTTTTAATCGTGCTAATATTTGGAATTTGTATTTCTACTCCAGCAACAAAATCAAAGATAGGATCTTCTAAAACATTAGGGTTCCTTGATTTGAACACCCACCATAGGTTAGGATCATCATACAAATCGCTGGCTAACAAATCAGGACGATAATTATACTGCGGTTTAATAATATATTTTATATCGCTTACAACTTCAGGAATTTTTCTATAGTCTAAAAAACCTAAACCATTTTCTGTTATTTGTGTTGTACCATAAAGACTAGAAGCGTTATACATTATATCATTCCTTTAAATCTCATGTCACCTTTTGCATAAGCATCTAAACTGAAACTTGCTTGATCTCTTCTTGAGAATGCAGGTAAACATTCAACTGTAAACTCTGCTCTAGTTGGCACAGTTGTTTTTGCTCCGCTTGTTGTCATTACATCAATGTAATCAACATCTTCGTTTAATGTATAGAAAAAGTTTCCTATTACAACAGGCATATCGTTAAACATATATTCGCCATAACCAGAAAGTCTTACAACTGGTGGTGGTGCGCCAACATAAGAGCCGCCGCCAAAGTGCATTTTGGTCACTGTGCGTAATGCATGAATGCTACCTAATAGCATTTCTGCTTCTCCCGTGTTTTGTGCTGTAAATGTTCCTACAACAGAAATAGAATCCAAACTTGAGTTCTGGTATGCTTGGAACTGATAATTACTATGTGTAGGATGAATAGGACTGTAATTTGCTCTTGTTGTGACAACAATTTGTGGCGTGTATGGAAATACTACTCCACCTAAACTTACAAGTTTCTCAGCAGGACCTTTTAAGTATGGTTCGTGAATTTTTATTTTGACTCTATTATCAATAGTTGCTAAATGTGTAGACGGAATTTCAGCGTACGGAGCATTGCCTCCTTTTGCTAAATCAAACCCTAACCGCTTTGCGGCGCCATCACCAATTAATGCAGTTAAACCTTTTACTGCTCCAGGGTTTTGGCCAATACCGGTTGCTTGGGCGGCATTTTTTACAAACTTGCTACCGAAACTTCCGATCTTGTCTACAAAACTATTTGCGTTAGTACTTCCAGCCATATCTATTTTGGTTCCTTTTCTTTATAATATTTATTGCTTTTTTTAACTACGTAGTTTATAATACTTATATTAATCGGAGAATCTAATGAAAAGAACGAAATATCTAACTAACAAAGATCTACTAGCAGAGATCCATAGAAGCAAGGTTTCCTTCTGTTCGTTTGTTGAAGATGAATATGCACAACACGACATTATTTTGCCTAGTTTAGACAAAGTTAATAGACTAACTGTTGCACAAGCAAAACGCAATCGTGCAGACAGAATTGGTAAAGCGGCATATGAACTAGCAAAAGAACAAAAGAAAAAGGTAAAACAAGCAGAATGTTTGCCTGATTGGAAAAAAATTGAAAAAACAGAATTAATCTTTAGAATTATGACATTTGATCATATTCCTGAAGAACCAGGACGTAAACGCAAAACAAAAACTATTGCAGACGAACACACTAAAGTTAACTTTCCACCATTCCAGCATTGGAAGTATGACGAAAACGATAACTTGATTTGTGTAGGTAAAAGCCATTGGCAGGGTGGAATGTTAAACGGACACTTTAGTAAGGATCACGGACGTATGACTGAAGATCTAGGACGTATGTTCCTTAAACTTGCTGATCGGTATGGTACACGAAGCAATTGGCGTGGATACACTTATAATGACGAGATGAGAGCACAAGCGGTACTACAACTTTCACAAATTGGTTTACAGTTTGACGAAAGCAAAAGTTTAAATCCGTTTGCTTATTACACTGCGGCAGTGACTAATTCATTTACAAGAGTACTAAACATTGAGAAAAAGAATCAAAACATTCGTGATGACATCTTGCAAGAAAACGGACTTAATCCATCGTTTACAAGACAGAATCAAGAAGTGTTCAAAGAAGATAAAGAAAAATTAGCAGAGTTCTATAAAAATATGAGACGTCCAAAAGCGGACTATTAAGGTTGACAAACTACTACTAATTCTCGTATAATATGTAGATTAGTATTAAGGAAAGGCATGACAGAGCAATTATTTAAAAAAGCGGCTGTATTTACGGACATTCATTTTGGACTTAAATCAAACAGCCGAATACACAATAGTGACTGTGAAAAATTTGTAGATTGGTTTATTGAACAAGCCAAAGAAAACAACTGTGACGTTGGAATTTTTACAGGTGACTGGCATCACAACAGAAGTGCGTTAAATTTAACCACAATGGATGCAAGTTTACGTTCACTTGAAAAACTTGGTAAAGCATTTAAAGAGTTTTACTTTTTTCCAGGCAACCACGATTTATACTATAAAGATAAGCGAGATGTTCATTCTGTAGTATTTGGTAAGCACGTTCCTGGTGTTAAGGTTATTAACGAACCTACTATTATTAAAGATGTAGGATTAGTGCCTTGGATGGTTGGCGACGAATGGAAAAACATAGTAAAAATGAAGTGCAAATATATGTTTGGACACTTTGAACTGCCTCATTTCAAAATGAATGCTATGGTTGAAATGCCTGACACAGGAGAAGTAAGAGCAAGTGATTTTCAAAATCAAGAACTAGTTTTTACAGGACACTTCCATAAGCGTCAGCATAACAATAACATCTACTACATTGGCAATGCCTTTCCACACAATTACGCCGATGCTTGGGATGACGAACGTGGTATGATGATTTTGGAATGGGACGGTCAACCTCAGTTTATTGATTGGCCAGAATGTCCTAAGTATCGTACAGTTAAATTAAGTCAACTACTAAACGAAACTGAATCAATACTTAAACCTTCAAACTTATATTTGCGTGTTGTACTTGATATCGATATTTCGTATGAAGAAGCAAACTTTATTAAAGAAAACTTTACCAAACAATACGACATTAGAGAAATAAGTTTACTTCCAAATACAGAAGAAAATGACGAAGCACTAACACTTGAACGTGGTGAAATAGAGTTTGAAAGTGTTGATCAAATCGTGACTGACCAAATAACAAAAATTCAAAGTGAGCAGTATCGACCTAGTACACTTTTAGATATCTATAGGAACTTATAATGTTTAAAATTAAAACACTTACAGTTAAAAACTTTATGAGTGTAGGTAATGCTACACAAGCAGTAGATTTTGATAAAAATTTACTAACCCTTGTGCTAGGTGAAAATATGGACCTAGGCGGCGATGACGCAGGTTCTAGAAACGGTACAGGTAAAACAACAATTATTAATGCGTTAAGTTATGCATTGTATGGCGAAGCATTAACAAAAATTAGAAAAGAAAACCTTATTAACAAAACTAACGGCAAGGATATGCTTGTCACAGTTGAGTTTGAAAAAGGTGGTAAAACATATAGAATTGAACGTGGACGTAAAAAGAATGTATTAAAGTTTTACGTTGAAGATGTTGATGCAACTGCTGATGATATTGACGAGTCGCAAGGCGATTCACGCAAAACACAGCAAGAAATAGAACGTCTTTTGGACATGAGTCACGGTATGTTCAAACACTTGGTGGCACTTAACACATATACAGAGCCTTTCCTATCTCTCAGTAATAACGCACAACGCGAAATTATTGAACAGTTGTTAGGTATCACCATTCTGTCAGAGAAAGCAGAAAACCTCAAGGAGCAACAAAAAGAAGTCCGTGATAGTATTACTGAAGAAGATGCTCGTATTAAAGGAATTGAAAGTGCTAACAAGGCTGTACAAGAATCTATTAATGCCCTTGAATTAAAAAGCAAGGCTTGGGACGCTTCTCAGGCAGAAGAAATTTCTCGTTTGAGTAAAGCAATTATGCAACTAGTTCAAGTTGATATTGAGGCTGAAATTCAAGCACACAACGATTTAGCAGAGTGGGATACTAAAAACACTGAACTTACTAATCTTCAAAAAGAAAAAGCAAGTTTAGAAGCAAGTATCTTACGTGCTGAACGTGAAACTAAAAAATATCAAAAAGAACTAGAAGATATTGGCAGTAAAAAATGTTTTACTTGCGGACAAGATTTACACGACGATACTCATGCAGATTTACTTGCAGAAAAAGAAAACGATGTAAAAGAAAGCAAACAGTATCTTGATGGTGTACAACTACAACTAGATGATGTTGTTAAAAAGATTACGGATATTGGCGAACTTAGCAGTAAGCCTAAAACGTTTTATGACAGTGCAGAAGAAGCATATAATCATAGAAACAATCTCACAACACTAGAAGAACGTAAAAAAGAAAAAGATACAGAAGTTAATCCATACACAGAACAAATGGATGAACTAACAAATACAGCAATAAAAGAAGTCAGTTGGGATCACATGAATGATCTACAAAACATGAAAGCACATATGGATTTCTTGTACAAGTTGCTTACAAGTAAAGATTCATTTATACGTAAACGTATTATTGATCAAAACCTTACTGTGTTAAATCAACGATTAAAATACTATCTTGATAAGACTGGTTTACCACATCAAGTTAAGTTTTTAAACGATTTAACGGTAGAAATTACAGAACTAGGACGTGACTTAGACTTTGATAACCTCAGTAGAGGTGAACGAAATAGACTCATCTTATCAATGAGTTGGGCGTTCCGTGATGTTTGGGAAAGCCTATATCAAAGCATTAATTTGCTGTTTATTGACGAACTTATTGATAGTGGTATGGACAGTGCTGGTGTTGAAAGTTCAATTGGTATTCTTAAGAAAATGGCACGTGAACGTCATAAAAACATCTATTTGATTTCACATAAAGACGAACTAAGTTCTCGTGTTAACACTATATTAAAAGTTATAAAAGAAAACGGCTTCACAAGTTATGAAACAGACACAGAGGTTGTAAATGGCTAAAACAACGCACGAACTATTGGTACAAGCAGTCATGGACTACTACAATATGAACGAGCGTTTTGAAGCAAAAGGCTTTGATGAAAACGGACGCAAGGTTCGTTCTATACTAAGCGACATTAGAAGGCTATGCACACAAAGGCGAGCAGAAGTACAAGACAGGCGAAAAGAACTCAAAGAAGAAAAACAGCATAACAAGGCAGTCAAATCCGAGACCAGGTAAATACAGGCGCAGGTAAGTATCTACATGGAGTGGACTTATCAGGGCAAAATAGTTAAAGAACTTCCGCAAGATTGCGAAGGCTTTGTCTATCTGATAACAAACACCACCAACAACCGCAAATACGTAGGCAAAAAACTAGCAAAATTTAAAACAACAAAGCCACCTCTTAAGGGCAAAAAGAATAAACGCAGAGGCACAAAGGAATCTGATTGGCGAGAATATTGGGGCTCAAATGACCATCTTAAGGCTGATGTAGAAAAACTAGGACCTGAAAACTTCACAAGAGAAATACTTTATATTTGTAATAGCAGAGGCTTGATGAGTTATCTTGAGGCTAAAGAACAGTTTGACCGTCGTGTATTAGAAACAGATGAGTATTATAACGGAATTATTAATGTAAGAGTTGGCGGTTCAAAAATTCTAAAAGAAGCACTAGAAAATTTAAAGGCAATATAACAGCACATAAGGTTGGCGGGCCAGTTTGCAAATACCGCTGAGTAAAAGGTACCCTTGAAAAGGACACTCGTACACATTGATCGACCCCCCATGGGAGGAAGCCAGCAAAAGAATTGGGCTCACTGGTTGATGTAGATTGAATGCTGTCAGTCGAAAACACTGTGTTTGAAAAAACTCCACGCACCGGAACGAAGCGGGAGGTAGCGGAGAATCCGCGAAGCGGTTTGCGATAGCAAAGCGGTTAAAGCAGATTTTTACGTGATGTCGACGTAGGTAGGGGAAAGGTCAGAGCCCTACAAACAGGTGTATAAACAAAACAACCTACTTCCAAGTCTTGGCTGTGACGAACTCACATGATGTTCAAGATTAGATGGAACCGTAAACAGGTTCCGTCTGACTGAAACAATCTACATGATGCTAAATTGCTTCGCAATTATCTTTCATATATAAAAGAAATAAATGTGTTTGAGCGATAGCGATAACACAGATGAACGCAGTTCATCTACTAGTATATAGGATTACCAGTTTTCTTAGACATTTCTGCGTTATTCTTGATTAATTCGAATATGAATTTTCTTTGTACAGGAGTAAGATTGTATGCTTCTGTAATGGAAACGCTTCCACGCATATACCAACATACATCGACTAGATCTTTTTCTAGTGTGCTGTACTCATCATCATAACGTTTGATTAATTGGGTAATTTGGTCAGGCGATTGACATTGTTTTACTTCAATGCGAAAAAACTTGCTTGATTGAACACCATTGGGACTTCAAAGTCTTTTGGCGCTCCTTCCTCGATTAGGTTTTGTGGAACTACTACTTTTTGTGGTGGAAGATCAAATAACTCTCTTCTTTGTTGCATTTGATCTCTAATAATATCAAACTCTTTTACTGCTAGAGAATTTAAAAACTCTTTAATAGCAACAGCATTGTATTCAAACTCACCGTCTGGTGTTTCGATTGCTTTGATTTGTTTTGCAATAATATCAACGTTCATATCACTAATGCTTTCAAATAACTGTGTCATTTGGCCTTTACGTTCTGCTAAAGGTCTATCATTATCACGCATTAGAGAAATAAACTTCTGTGTTTCGTAGTTTTGCTGTTCGTAAATGTTTTGATCTTGAAACTTTAATGGTGCTGTGTGTAGTGTTAGTTCACCGTATTTTACAATAGGTTCCCATACTTTGCCATTAAAACTGTCCAACATACTTACTAGGTCAACTTCAATTTCTAGATCTTCGTTTTCCACTCTTGGCACTGGAACAGTCATTTTCATTTTTTCACCATAGGTTGCGATTCTAATCGCAATTAGGATTGCATCTAGATCAATTAATGGAATTTCCCATGGATCATCAATTAGTGGTATACAATTTTTAATGCAGGCGTGTACGCTTTCACCGTTCATAAGTGCATCTGGTGTGCGTAGAATTAATTCATCCTTTGCTGTCATACTAAGCACTGGCAATTCGCCTGTACCTGTTTTTTCAGTAGGATTATTAGCATAGAACTGACCACCGCTGGGCAATCTAAGGTAGATCTTTGGTTGTCTACTGTACGATTTTAAAAGTTCTGACACTGGTTTTTAATCTCCATAAATAAAAGTATACAATAATATGTAGTATGTTTATTTATATACGCAGTTTATTCAGAATTTAGATTTGAGAACAGAATGGATGAATTAATTGAATATCTTAAAAGTTTGGGTGGCGGAAAAGGCCCTGCTTCCAATGCTTCTATAGAAAGCCTTGCAAGGGCACTAGGAGTACAGGTTTCTGCAGGTGATGCAACAGTAATCAGTAGCAAAAAGTCCTTTGATGGTTGGGTTGGTAGTATTGTTAAAGGAATTAATGTTGCAGACAAACTTACTAACAAATTTGGTAGTATGGTTGAATCAGTTGTTGACTTTTCTAAAGAACAACGTAAAGCCACACAAGTAGTAAAAGATTTTAGCAGTGTTATTCCAATCATGAAGGGTCTAGGTGTTGCGGCAAGTTCTATTATTAGTGTGCTTGACGACAACATGAAATCGTTCCAGAGTATGACAGGCGCTGGTGTTTATGCTGGAAAAAGATTTAATATGCTCAGTCGTGATGCGGCCGCATTAGGTATTGATCTTGAAAAGTTTACTACAAATATTCAATCAGCAAGTGGAGATATTGCTAGATTAGGCAAAGGTGGATTAGACTTTGCAGTAGAAGAAAGTAAACGAGCCTTTGAAGCAAACGCAGAATCATTAATGAAGTATGGATATAGTTTTGAAGAATCTAGTGAAAAGTTTTTCTCGTTTTTAAATCAAAACAGTTATGCAATGCGTTTGTATGGCAAAGAGAATGTTGATCTAACCAAAGGAGCAAAATCATACAGTGTGTATTTGAAACGCCTAGCAGAACTAACAGGTGATCAAGTTGATGAAGCAGAAGATCAAATCAAAAAGGCTAGAGCAAATAATGTGTACAACGCATTTCTACAAACAATTCAAGACCCTGCTACTAGAGCCAAATATGATGCTATTGTAGCGGCATATGGACAAATGTATGGCGACGAAGGGCGTGAAAAAGCAATGGCCGTAATTGCAGGATTTGAACCTATGACCAAAGGTGCTCAACAACTTGGTGCCATGGTGCAAGGCCTAGATGGTGATTTACGAATGCATAGACAATATGCAAACAACAGTGCTGAGAATATGGATCAATTTACAAGTACATTGTTTGGCGATGTAGCGGCACGTAGTAGAGGATTGCAAGAAACATATGGCCAACCAGGAATGATGAAAACTATGTTAGCGGCATCGTTCCAAGGAGCAGATCTACCACTACAAAGCATATACGGTGCTATGCTAAAGGGAACAAAGTCACAAGAAGAAATTAATGAGATTTTAGGCAGGAATGTTGATGACCAAAACAACAATCTAAATGAAATGGCCAAAATGAATAAAAACATTCGTGATACACGTTTGTTAATTGCAGAAGAACTAGTAGAACAATTAGGCGATACAACTTATATGAGTTTTATCATTAAAGAAATTAACTCTAATTTAGAAAACTTTAATGATGCAATGAAAGCACTATTACAAGCACAAGGTTCAACATCAGCAGGAGACACAGCGTCAGGCAAAACAGACGAAACCACGGCAACAAAAGAAGCCATTGAAAACACAATGGATGATGGTATTCTTAAAAATATTGCAAACATTTTAGAAGATATTAGAGACGCATTTTCAAGATTGTTCGGTAAAGAAGGTGTTGCGGCGGCATTTGATAAAAAAGCACTAGCAAATATACAAAAAGAACTTGCAATAGGATTGCAAAATGGCGGTACGGCTGATATAAGTCAAAACAAAGCAGTACAAGATGTATTTCAAATGTTTCTTGCTCAAACAGGATCTCAACAAGAGGCTCAACGTTTAACATTAGAAGCACTTAGAAATACGGCACTAAATCCAGCAGTAGGATATGGCGGTGGCAAAGAAATGGCTGACATGGTACAACAAGGTATTGCTAGTGGAAAAATTAAAACGTTTGCTGGCGGTACTGGAGGTTTTGGCAGTTTATTCCAAAACTTTGGTAAAGGTCAACTTTCAGTGCTTCATAACGAAGAAGCAGTTATTCCTAAAGATTCACCATTAGGTGGAATGCTTAATATGATGCAAGGTGATTTAGGAAATCTTAAACAAAATATGTTTACTGCTGATGGAAAAATGAATGTTTCTGGAATGATATCGTCTGCACAGGAAATGGGCAAGAAATATGACACTTATGCAAAAGAAAATGAAGGTGCTATTAAAGACCAAAGCCGCGGTTTGGTAAAATCTATGACCAATTTGACTGATGCAGATCTTGACAGGATGGAGAAAGAGAGTGTAAAATCAAATAATACTGTGAGTTCTGGCACATCGGTAAATACAATGTCAGGCGGCAAAATGGACGAATTGATAAGAATTAATAAACAAATGTTAGCAGAATTGAGAAATATGTAATGAGTTGGAAAAGATACTTCACAGATTATACACCTAAAGACACTTCAGGACAAACTAGTCCTATTCCAGGATCAGGCGGAGCCGGTCCTGCACGTACCAACTATTCATCATTTCTTCCTGATGTTTATACAGGTCATCCAAATCGTATTGAACGCTATGGTCAGTACGAAACAATGGACATGGACAGTGAAGTAAATGCGGCACTGGATATTCTTGCTGAATTTTGTTCACAGAAAAATCCAGAAAACAACACGCCTTTTAAAATTAACTACAAAAAACAAGGTACTAGTACAGAAACTAAAGTACTAAAAGGTTATCTACAACAGTGGGCAGACCTAAATAATTTTGAAAGACGTATTTTTAAAATTGTACGTAATGTATTCAAATACGGTGATGCATTTTTTGTACGTGATCCAGAAACATTTAAGTGGATGCACGTTGACCCTGCAAAACTAGACAAGATTATTGTAAACGAAAGTGAAGGCAAAGAGCCTGAGCAATATGTAGTTAGAGATATTAATCCTAATTTTCAAAATTTATCAGTGACACAAATTGATGCTAAGTCAACTAATTCACAAGTTGAGTATACTACTGCTGGCGGTTCACTTGGTAGAGGTTATGTAGGTGGTGCTAATACTAACTCAGGCACACGTTTTGAAAATAACCTAAACCAGTTTGCCATTGATGCGGCACATTTTGTACATATCAGTTTAAGTGAAGGACTAGATAGAAACTTTCCATTTGGTAATTCACTATTAGAATCAGTTTTTAAAGTTTACAAACAAAAAGAGTTATTAGAAGATGCGATTATTATCTATCGTGTACAAAGAGCACCTGAAAGACGTGTGTTCTATATTGACGTAGGTAATATGCCAACACACCTTGCTATGGGATTTGTTGAAAGAGTTAAAAATGAAATTAACCAAAGACGTATTCCAAGTACTTCAGGTGGCGGCACCAATGTAATTGATGCTAGTTTCAATCCGCTGTCTATCAATGAGGACTACTTCTTTCCACAAACGGCTGAAGGTAGAGGTTCTAAGGTTGAAACATTGCCCGGTGGTACTAACCTAGGTGAAATTGATGACTTGAAATTCTTTACTAATAAACTATTCCGTGGTTTACGTATTCCAAGTTCTTATCTACCAACAGGTGCAGATGACAGTGCTTCACAATATAATGACGGTAGAGTTGGCACAGCATACATTCAAGAGTTAAGATTTAACAAATATTGCGAACGTTTACAAAACTTAATGGCATTTATCTTTGATAAAGAGTTTAAAATGTATCTAAATGCTAAAGGTGTAAACATTGATAACGATTTATTTGATCTAGTATTCCAACCTCCAATGAACTTTGCTTCATACAGACAAAGTGAAATGGATAATGCAAGGGTTAACACATTTGCTTCATTACAAGAAATTCCATATATGAGTAAACGTTTTGCACTTAAACGTTTCTTAGGACTAACACCTGAAGAAATGGCAGAGAATGAATCACTATGGAAAGAAGAAAACGGTGATCAAATTCCAAACAATGAAAGTGCAAGTATGGAAATGAGAGGTGCAGGAGTCACAGCAGGCGGAATTGCTAGTGATATAGATAATCTTGGTGATGCATCACCAGATGCAGAAGCACCACCACCAGCAGAAGAAGGCGGAGATACTACTCCAGCAGGCGGAGGCGAAGGCGGAGCAACACCACCACCACCAGGCGGCACTCCAGGCGCATAGAAGGTAAATAGTTTTATGTTGTTAAAAGAATTCTTTTATTTTGATACTGACGGTAATAAATTTACTACCGATAACAGATACGATGCTGAAAGAGATATTTCAGTGGTCCGTTCTGATGATACAAGAAAAACAAGATTAAAACTTTCACAAATTAATCAAATTAGACGTACAGCAGAAGCACGTGAACTTGAACACGCAAAAGATGTTGAGTTTGTAAAAACAATGTACGGTCAACCACCAGCAGACCAGGCTACAGGCCTTTAATTTTTATTTCGTTTAAATATTACAATGCACAGAACAGGCTTTGTAATAGGGAACGGAACGTCCCGCAAAAAATTTGATCTTAATAAACTTGTTGATAAAGGTATAATGTATGCCTGCAATGCCGTTTATCGCGAGTTTTTACCCAACGTATTAATAGCAGTTGACCCTAAGATGGTACATGAAATAGTTGCTAAACGAGCACAATTCGACACAGAAGTATGGACCAACTATAACAAAGCATACGAAACATATGTTGGTTTAAATTACTTTAATCCGAGCAAAGGATGGAGCAGTGGACCAACAGCATTGAATAAAGCCTGCACTGATGGCTGTCAAACTATCTATATTTTAGGGTTTGATTATGTTGGTTTAGAAGGCGGTAAGCGAGTAAACAACATTTATGCAGGATCACCCAACTACAAAGGCGCACACGAGCCTGCAACCTACTATGGAAACTGGTTAAGACAAACAGAAACCATACTAAAAGCACACTCTAGCACTAGTTTTGTACGTGTTATAACAAAGAAATGTTATAATCCTAACAATTTTGCACCGTATAGCAACTACAAAACTATCACTTATAAAGAATTCGAAAACATATTAGATAAGTAATATTGATAAAACTAGCGTTTTTCGGCCTATTTGTACCGGTAAAACTGGTTTTTTTGTAAATATATTATGACAGCCTTGCCAATTAACAAACTAAAGGAGATAAGAAGATGTCTGATAAAACTAAATTTGAACAGTTATTAGACTTGCTTGTCAACGAAGAGCAGGATAAAGCCGAGTCTTTATTCCATGATATCGTTGTAGAGAAGTCAAAAGAAATTTATCAAGGATTAATTGAATCTGATGAATCAGAAAAGGAAGACGAAGTTGAAGAGTCTACTGAAGAAAAAGAAGATGAAGTAGAGGAATCAGTTGAGGAAGTTGCTGAAGCATCAGACGATGAAGAAGAACAAACAGATGAGTCATTTGACGAAGAATCAGTTGAAGAAGTAGGCGGAGATGCCGCTGACGACATGATTGATGACGTTGAAGCAGGTGACGAACCTGAAATGGATATGGGTGATGAAGAAGATCACCACGCTGACATGGGTGGAAACGAAGAACTTGAAGATCGTGTTGTTGACTTAGAAGACGCACTTGATGATCTTAAAGCAGAATTTGAAGCCATGATGGGCGACAACGGCGGAGAAGAAGGTGAAGACGAAGCACCTGAAGCCGACGAAGAAGAATCAGAAGAAGCCGAAGAAGCAATTGAAGCACCATTTGAAGCAACAGAAGAAGATGGTGAAGAAGTTGAAGAGGGTGCAAAAAGTAAATCCGCTGGCGAAACCATGAGAGAATATGTTGAAAAGGTTTCTGCACCATCGAATTCAGAAGGCGCTGATAACACTACGAGTCCTGTAGCATCGAAAGGTGGTAAAGACTCAGGTGCTAATGGTAAAAACATTGCACAAAGTGGTGAAGAAAAGGGCGGTAGTGCTCCAAAAGTTAAGGACATGGGAAAATCTTTCGAGAATGAACCAGGTGCTAACGCGGGGGACTCTTTTAAGAAAGCATCTGCACCAAAGAGTGCTGAATAATTGTTAAGGAGAAAGCCACATGGCTTACTTACGTGAGAATTTGACATTCGACCAAGCACAGGTCACCCTTGAGTCAAAGGGAGATGGAGATAGCAAGGATCTCTATCTTAAAGGCATCTGTATTCAGGGTGGTGTCAAAAACGCTAACCAGCGTGTGTACCCTGTTTCCGAGATAGGCAACGCTGTTAAAACACTCAAGGATCAAATCTCAGGCGGTTATTCTGTACTAGGTGAAGTAGATCACCCAGATGATTTGAAAGTAAATTTGGATCGTGTATCGCATATGATTACTGATATGTGGATGGATGGTCCTAACGGGTTTGGCAAGATGAAAATCTTGCCGACTCCCATGGGTAAACTAGTTGAAACTATGTTGCAAAGCGGAGTTAAACTAGGTGTATCCAGCAGGGGTAGTGGAAATGTTAACGAGTCTAACGGCGAAGTTAGCGATTTCGAAATTATCACGGTAGACGTGGTAGCACAACCTAGTGCCCCAGGTGCATATCCTACACCAATCTATGAACACATCATGAATACACGAGGTGGTTATAGTGCGTTTAGGACTGCATCAGAGGTACAACAAGATGCTAAAGCACAAAAGTATCTTAAAGAAGCAATGCTAAGAGTCATTAAAGGCTTGAAGTAATATTAGGAGAAACACGATGAGTGATGTTTTTAATAAACTTTTTGAAACTGGAATTATCAGTGAAGAGGTCAAAGACCAAATTACTGGTGCTTGGGACGAAAAGATTAAAGAACACCGTGATAGTGTGACTGCTGAACTACGTGAAGAATTTGCAAATCGCTACGAGCATGACAAACAAAACATGGTTGAAGCAATTGATCGCATGGTTTCCGAGCGTTTGGAATCAGAAATTTCTGAGTTTTCTGAAGATAAGAAGGCACTTGCAGAAGCAAGAGTTGAATATAAGAAGAAAGTTTCAGAGCATTCTGAGAAATTGCAAGAGTTTATGCTCAAGCAATTGACCAAAGAAATTGCAGAGTTAAATGAAGACCGTCAAAAAGTCACAGAAAACTTTGTAAAACTCGAAGACTTTGTAGTTAAAGCACTTGCAAAAGAAATCAACGAGTTTGCAGTTGACAAAAGAGATCTTGCTGAAACTAAGGTTAAACTTGTTAAAGAAGCAAAATCAAAATTCAATGAACTTAAATCTAAGTTTGTTGCTAAGTCCGCTAAAGTGGTTGAGGACGCTGTTAACACTAAGTTGGCAGAAGAAATCAAACAACTCAAAGAAGACATCACGGCTTCTAGAGAAAACCACTTTGGTAGAAAAATCTTCGAAGCGTTTGCTAATGAATATGGTTCATCTTACTTAAATGAGAAATCAGAAACTGCGAAGTTAATGAAACTTGTTTCAGAGAAAGACGAAGCGTTAGCAGAGGCTAAGAAAGCCATCACAGAGAAGGAAACTCTTGTTGAGTCTAAGGAAGCAGAAATTACTGCGGCTAAAGACAAAGCAGAAAGAGTAGCAGTGATGAATGAGTTGCTATCTCCATTGGGTAAAGACAAAAAAGAAATTATGTCTGAACTTTTGGAGTCGGTGCAAACTAATAAGTTGCACACAGCGTTTGAGAAGTATCTACCAGCAGTGATGGAAGATAAGGCTCCAAAAGTTAAAAAGGCGTTAAACGAAGGCGTTGAAATCACAGGCAATAAAGAAAACACAATTAAGGAAGATACTACTTCAAACTTAATTGAACTCCGCAGATTAGCGGGATTAAACTAAAAAGGAGAGACAAAAAAATGTCAGAAAATATCAACAACAACTGGCAGGAAACCAAAGAAGCACTTTTAGAAGGCCTTCAAGGTTCTAAAAAAGGTGTTATGGATGTCACTCTCGAGAACACTCGCAAGTATCTCGCTGAGGCGGCAACCGCTGGGGCAACTTCCGCAGGGAACGTAGCAACTCTAAACAGAGTTATCCTTCCAGTAATTAGACGTGTTATGCCAACTACAATCGCTAACGAGATTGTTGGTGTACAACCAATGACTGGACCTGTAGCACAGATCCACACACTAAGAGTACGTTATGCTGAAACTTTCGATTCTGCAACAGCAGGCGAAGAAGCACTTTCACCATTTAAAATTGCTGAAGGTTATTCAGGTAATGCAACTACTAATGCGGCAGATGCGACTGCAACATTAGAAGGTTCTGCAGGTAAAAAGTTAAGCATTCAAATCTTAAAACAAGCAGTAGAAGCGAAAACTCGTAAACTATCTGCTCGTTGGACATTTGAAGCGGCTCAAGATGCTCAAGCACAGCAAGGCATCGACGTAGAGGCTGAAATCATGGCGGCTTTAGCACAAGAAATTACTGCTGAAATCGATCAAGAGATCATCCAATCACTTCGTTCATTAGCATCAGTTGAAGAAACTTACGACCAAGCAGGCGTAAGTGGTACTGCAACTTTCGTTGGTGACGAACACGCGGCTTTAGCAGTTCAAATTAACAGAGTTGCTAACAAAATTGCTCAACGTACACGTAGAGGCGCAGGAAACTTTGCAGTGGTTTCAAACCAAGCATTGACAATCCTACAGTCTGCTACAACTTCTGCGTTCGCAAGAACAACTGAAGGTACTTTTGAAGGCCCAACAAACACTAAGTATGTTGGTACTTTAAATAACTCTATGAGAGTTTACGTTGACGCTTACTTGGCTGATTCAGGTCAAGATGCTAACCAAGTGCTTGTTGGATATAAAGGTTCATCAGAAGCAGATGCGGCGGCATTCTACTGCCCATACATTCCGCTAATGTCTTCAGGTGTTGTTTTAGATCCATCAACTTTCGAACCAGTTGTGTCATTTATGACTAGATATGGTTATGTAGAGTTGACAAACACTGCATCTTCACTAGGTAATGCGGCTGACTACCTTGGTAAAGTACAAATTACTTCTGCCAACGTATCATTCTCTTAATATCTAGTATTAGAGGAATTAAAAAGGGCGGCTTAGGTCGCCCTTTTTTTACGACTTAAATACAGTTATGAAAGAATTAGAAATTTCATTAGACTGGAAAGACATTGAACAAGAACTTAGAGAGTTAACTAAGACTGCTCCTGAGTTTAAATTTAATGTTATTAAGTTTTGTTCAAGCATAGGAAGAGAAGTTAGAAAACTATCTGATATAGAAATAGAAATCCGTAGAAGACCAACAGACAGTTTACAACTTAAACACAAAGAAAAAGCACGTGAAATAAACGATGCAATAAAATTGTTCTCACAAACACACTTATTACACCTGTTTAGCAGGGTTGACTAAATACATTGTCAGATATGTTCCATTTGAAGTAATGGACTTATGCAGTATTAAACCCACTGCGTACCGGATAGAACCCGGATCGGACTTCTAAAAAGGAGAAAACAAATGGGTAGACCACTTAATAAAAGATACTTCGGCGAACCTACTGCGGGCGGAAATGAAATCAAAGTTGATTTTCACAACGGCACTAGTGTAGTTGAAGGACATATTGTAAAACAAAAAGGTAGCAAAAAGTTTGTAGTAGCAGAAATTGGTGCTTCAGACACTGAATACACTTGTACATTAACAACTGGTAAACTAATGTCAGCACTAGCGGCTGGTGAAATGGGTATCACGTTTAAAATGGACGATTCTGAAACTTATCAAGTTTCTAAAATTTCAGGTCGTAAAGCAACACTAGTTGCTCCAGACGGTACAGGTTCTAACGCATATGATGGTAAGTCAGTGCCATGGAACTTTAGCACATCACTAGTAGATGGCGCGGCACAAGTTGAAGAGGCTGGTGACGATGACGCGGCTGGTGTTGATGACGACGATTTTACTAACGCATAATCGTAGTTTTTACCAAAACTTGGAGAGAGGGCAAATTCGCTTTGCCCTTTTCTCTTGACTAAATAACACTATACTTGTATAGGATTCTAATAGAATGGCAACTGATGTTTTAAAACTCACTGGTGACTACAAAATTACTACCGTAAGTGCGGGAGAAATCACCCTCAATACGGGCAATAGAAAAGGTACTACAAGAGTCACAGGTAATCTTATTGTTGAAGGTACTACAACTAGTGTAGATACTGAAGAACTTGCAATTGAAGATGCTATCATTACGTTAAACAAAAATGAAACAGGAAATGGTGTTTCACTTGGACAAAGCGGTATTGATATTGAAAGAGGAACTGCTGATAACGCAACTATTCTTTGGGATGATACACTAAGTTATACTAGACCAAACGGTGGTACTGGCGAAGGTATTTTTACGTTTAAAGTTGGTTCAGGATTAGCCGCAATTAGAACTAATCATATTAGTACAACAGGCGACGATATTGTTTTCTTAGGCACAAATGCTCCTAACGCAAAACTAAGTGTTAGAGGTACTACTAATTATGAAACAGGCTTAACTGATGACGATATTCCAAACGTAAGATATGTTAATAACGCTTTCCAAACTATTAATATTCCACAAATTCAAGCAGATAACACAATCTTTAAAGCAGAAGACATACAAGAAGGCGATGCTGTATCTAGACTGTTAGGTAAAATTGATAATGTCACAAGAGTAGACATTAGACGTGATATCATGACATTTGGTGATTTAGAGTTTGATGGTACAACTATTAGACCTACTAATACTAACGAAGATTTAGTTTTACAGTCAAACGGTAGCGGAAATGTAGTTGTTGACGAGGTGTTAACATTACCTACTGCAAGTGCTACTCCTACTGGTGTTGCAGGGCGTTTAAAAGTCTATGTTGATTCAGAAGGATTCGGTGGAACTGGCCTATTTTTTGTAAATAACAGTACTAGTGGAGAGGTGACAAGTAAACGAAAAGCCATGCTAATGAGCATGATATTTTAGGATAAAGATATGGCAATAACGAATAGTTTTATAGATGCAACATTAACAACAGTATACACATCTACAGGTGAAAATGCTATTACTAGTATGATTTTCTGTAATTATGCTGATGCAGATAACATTCCAGGTGATAATATTCTAACTGATGCTGACACATATCTTGACGTACACGTTGTACAATCAGGACAAAGTGCAACTGATGTTAACAAAATTTTACATCAGTTAAAAGTTCCAGCAGGTGAAACTTTTATCATGGATACTGAAAAGTTTGTAATGGAGTCGGGTGACAAAATCATTTGTCAAACAACATCTCCAGCAACTATTTCAGTCACTATTTCAACAATAGCGGTGTAATAATATGCGTTTTGTAAAACAACAACAGATTAACAGAAAAATGATAGTTGACAAATCAGTGTTTGTTGACATTGACGGCTCTGTAAGTTTCCAAGGTGCTGTTGGTGGTTTACAACTTGGTACTGGTGATACTAGCCAACGTAGTGGCGCACCTGTTAACGGAACAATTCGTTATAATAGTCAAATTAATGAGATTGAAGCATATATTAATAATGCTTGGGAAACAATTAGATCTGATCGTCCAGGAAACATTCAAGTTCAAAACTTAGGAACTGGCGATGCCTCTGAAACACAATTTGGTGTACTAAGTCCATCACCAGCCGCGGCTGAGAATGTACTTGTACTTGTTGAAAACGTTGTGCAAATTGCAGGTGTAAACTATACTATGACTGTTGATGTTAACGGCAACAAATATATTAAGTTTGATTCTCCTGTTCCTTTAGGTAAAGACGTCACCGTTATACACGGCTTCGACGGTAGTATCGTAGGTTAATTTTAACTACATACTTACGGTTTTTCCAATAAAGACTAAATACTATTAATGCAAACTTGACCGTTTAGGTTTGCAGGACAAACAGTGGTTAACCCGCTATGTAAGGTGGTTAGAGGCACAGGATGCCCGGTTTATAGGAGAACACAATGGCCGTCGGTCGTATTTCGGGTCCGTTGTTAAAGGCAAATCTGCTCCGTAATGGTGTGGACTTGGCGTTTGAAACGGATTTATTATATTTGGATGTTAACAATGGTCGCATTGGTATCAAAAAGACCAATCCTTCCTATGAACTAGATGTAAACGGTACAGTACAAGTCACAGACTGGATTGCAACAAATTCAGCAACAACAGGTAATTTAACTTTTCAAGGAAACACAATTAGTAGTACACTAGGTACTATTGAACTTACACCTTCAGGTGGTGATCCTGTAATTTACCATTCAAGAATTCAAGTTGATTCATTAGAAATGAATGACAACACTATCAGTACAATTGATAGTAATGCTCCTATCGAACTTGCTCCTAATGGAACAGGTACTATTGAACTATTAGGAAACACAAACGTCACAGGAAACTTATATGCAACTGGCAATATTACTGCTGGCGGAAATATTAATTTAGGTGATGCTGACACAGACACTGTTAATTTTAAAGCAGATGTTGTTTCAAATATTATTCCAGATGCTGATCAAATTTACACACTAGGTACTCCTAGCAAACGTTGGAAAACACTAAACTCTAGACAAGCAAATATTGATAATATTCAAATTACAGATTCAACAATTGAAACTATTGACAGTAATGCAGATTTAACTATTCGTGCTAACGGAACAGGTAAAGTAAGAATTGAAAACTTGCTTTTAAATGAAGAAGGTCAGACATTATTTGTGACACAAAACGGTGACGACGCAGAAGAAGGCACTAGTATTGACAGTGCATTTGCAACAATCAAACACGCTTTGAGTCAAGCAAGTTCAGGTGATATTATTAAAGTTTCTGCAGGAATTTATACAGAAGAATTTCCACTAGTAGTACCAGCAGGAGTCACAGTAGACGGCGCAGGCTTACGTGCAACTGTTGTTAGTCCAACTGTTGCAACAGAAGATTTAGATTGTTTTCACTTAAACAGTGCTACAACTATTCAACATTTAGCAATTAAAAATATGAAGTATAACTCGTCAAACGACACAGGTTATGCTTTTAGTTTTGATCCTGCTGGATCATTAAGTGTTCCATTGCAATCACCATATATAATAAACTGTACAGTATTAAACAAAGGTACTACAACTAGTGCTAGTGATCCTTATGGTTTTGATAGTGGAGATGCAGGACGTGGTGCAAAAATTGATGGTAGTTTAGTTTCTGCAAGTTCAATTGAAGCGGCAATGTTGTTTAATGATACTACTTTCTTTGTACCAAATTCCGTTGGTTTGTATATGACTAATGGTGCAAGATGTGAGTGGTTAAACAGTTTTGTTTATTTTGCTGACAAAGGCATTGTTGGCGAATCAGGTAGTGCTGGTAGAGGCGGCGACGGAAAAACTATTGTTGATTTATCGGGATACACAGGAACGTTTAATGTCACCGACACAGTCACTTTAACATCAGAAGACGGATCAACAGTACTAGCACAAGGTACTATTGAATCAAAAGAAACAGTTGACGGCAGATTAAGATTAACATTTGATGGTAAAGTTTCAGGTTGGTCTACAACAACTGATAGAAAAAGTAAAACTATTAACCTAACAGGAAATAGTTCTTTAAGTACTACACAGAAAAAGTTTGGTACAGCAAGTTTATACCTAGATGGCACAGGTGATTATGCAAGTGTGCCTAGTTCAAATGATTTTGGATTTGGAGAAGGAAACTTTACAGTTGAAGGCTTCTTTAGATTTGACGGAGTCACAGGAACACAATACTTGTTTGATATGAGAACAGAAGCAAGTGATAATGCAATTAGTGTTTATACTAACGGTGCTAATGTAAGAGTTGCTGTTGCTGGTAGTGATGTTATTACTGGAACAGATGTACTACTAACAAACACTTGGTACCATATTGCTGTTTCTAGATCAAACGATGGAACAAAATTGTTTGTTAACGGAAATCAAGACGGATCAACATATAGTGATACAAACAACTATGGTACAGCAAGAATGTTTGGTATTGGTGGCGACTATAATAACACAAACTTGTTTACAGGATATGTAGACGAACTAAGAGTCACTAAAGGTTTACCAAGATATTTGTCAGGTTTTTCAACACCAACAGCAGAGTTTGTTGGAGATAGCACAACAGTATTTTTAACACACTTTAATGGTGCAAATGCTAGTACAACAGTCACAGAAGATGTAGCAGTTCAAGTTGATATTTCTTCTTCAAGTGGTGGTAGTGCAACAGGCATTGAATTTATTGATCTTAAACAATTTGGTGCTGAACTAAGAGCAATTGGTAGTGCAAACGTTTACGGAAATCAAGGTGTTATTGCAGACGGCGACGGTGTTCTCCTAAGATTGATCAATCATAACTTTGGATACGTAGGCGTTGGAAAGAATTTAGAAAATGATGTTTCTAGAGTAATTCAAGCAAACGAAATTACTGAAACAAACAACGGTAAAGTATTATTCAGTTCAATTGACCAAAGCGGTGACTTTAGAGTTGGTAATGCATTTACTGTTGACCAAGAAACAGGAAACGTCACATTTGAAGCAGAAAGTTTTGATATTAGTTCATTATCTGGTTTAACATTTACTGACGGTGGAAATACAACTATTGTAGATCCTAGCAGAGTTGAAACAGGAAATATTAGAATTAGTGGTAATCAAATCATTACTACAAGCGGTGACTTAACAATTAATCCAGATGGATCATCAGATGTTGTAATTGACGGAAACTTAGTGATTAATGGCGGATTTAATGAAATCCGTGACCAAGATGGTGATACTAAAGTAAACGTTGAAACTACACTTGGTGCAGACAATGATGTTATTACTTTTGATGTTGCAGGAACAACTATTGCTTATATCGATAGTGATGGTTTACAAACAACATCATTTATTTCAGACGAAGTTAAATTAATTAACAACTCTGTACAAACATTTAGAAACGATACTAATTTAGAAATTTTTGCACACGGCGACGGATATGTAGACTTTAACAGTGATGATGCTATTAAACTTCCTGCAGGTACAACTGCTCAAAGACCGGGCACACCTGTTAATGGTATGTTTAGATATAACACAAGTTCAAACGTATTTGAATTATATGCAGACGGATTTTGGAATGCAGTTGGTGGTAGTGTAAGTGGTGTTGTTGACCAAGACTTAGACACTTATATCACAGCAGAATTAACACAAGGTAATGACGACGATACATTTAGATTTTATAATGGCGCGGCAGGACTAACAGCAGATTTAAATGCAACACGTTTTAATACTGACACAATTCACGTTAATACACTTAGTACAGAGGCTACAGATGCAGATTTAACTATTGCTCCAAACGGTACAGGTAAAGTAGTAATTGGAGATGTAGAGTGGGATCAGGGCACAAATACGATAACTAATGTAGTAAGTGATTCACAGATTAACTTTGCTGGAACAGACGAAGGATATGTGGATTTTAATGGAACATATGGTCTTAAGTTTCCAGTAGGTGATAACAACAATAGACCAGTGTCTAATCTTGCTGTAGGTTTAACAAGATATAACACTCAGCAGAGTAGATTAGAAGTGTGGGATGGTAGTGTATGGGCATCTGTTGTTGGACAACAGGGTGGTATTACATTCCAAGAAGCGGAAGAACTATCATTCTTAAACGCATTAATATATGGATAGAGAAAATAGATGGCAACGATATTAAAAAATGCAATTATAAAAGACGTAGGTCAATTACCAATTGATGCGATCAATGTTCCTGTTAATAGAAAAGTTGTAATTATGGGCATTTCACTAGCAAATACAAAAGATAGTACAGTGTTAGGAAGTGTTATGGTTAAAGACGCAGGTAGTGTTGTAGCATATTACGCAAAAGATGTTCCAATACCACCAAACGGATCACTAAGAGCATTAAATGGTAGTGAGAAATTAGTACTAGATGAATATCATACTTTACAAATTTCGTCAAGTTATGCAGATAGCGTTGACGCAGTAATAAGTTATGCGGAACAAACTTAATAGGAGATAACGATGGCAAATTATATCGGCGGAAATATGGAACAACTAATAGATGGTATGAATACCAGATACTTCTATGGTTTAAGAAAACTAGACGACGGTACAATTTACCTTGCTATTGTTGACCAATTAAATCCAAATGATCAAATTGAAATTAACGTTCCTGGTAATAGTGCAGAGAACTATAACGATTTTGATATTGGACAAGACTTTTTTGAAGGTAGAGATGTAAACCACGAAAAGGTTTATAACAACTTAAAATATGAACAATACAGATGGGATTACCAAAAGATTAATTACTACATCAACGAAGATGGAAATTTAGTCGCAAGAGTAAATCAACCATATGATTACAGTTAAATATAGGTGAGAAATAAATGGCACAGTTTAAACTAGACAGATTTACTTACAAATACAGAGGCGATTGGGCGCCTGATGTCGCATATGCACTAGATGACATTGTGACAGTTAATGGTAATGTTTACTTCTGTACAGCGGCACACACATCACAAGATGATTTTTATGGCGACTTTTTATATGACTTTACATATCCAGAGCCATATAGTGCACCAAACGGTGTTGATGACGAATTTAACCTATCTGCAAATGCTGGCGGTCAAAATACAACAGTAGACGGAACAGGAATTGACTTTACAGTCACACGAAGCGGTAAGAAATATTCTGTGACACTTGTTGCTGGTGGTAGAAACTATGTTGCTAAAGAATATTTTGTAATTCCAGGCGATCAAGTAGGCGGCGTCCGCGGAGTAAATGATGCAACAGTCACAGTAGCCACAGTTGATAATGCATACGAAGGTGCGTTAGTTGTACCTGGTGTAGTTCAAAGTTTAGAAGTTAGCGGTACTCCTGCTACTACTAGATGGGAAATTATGTCTGAAGGATATAGTTGGCAGGGTGCATGGCAAAACAGTACTTCAGTAAGTTCAATTGATCCTGAAACCGGAAACAATGTTATTACTATTACGCCTAAACTATATTACATAAACGATTTAGTAGAACGAGGCGGCATAATTTACCGTTGTACACAAGGACACCAGGCACTAACAGATGCTGATTTTGGTCACGCAAATAACATTAGATTTTGGACAACTCACGTATTTGGATCTCATTGGTCTGGAGATTGGGTTGGATTTACACCATATCAAGTCGGTGATGTTGTTAGAGCCGGCGGTTCAACTTGGAGATGTACAACTGCACACACTTCAGGAACAAATGCCGAAGGACTAGCAGGCGATCAAGGATATTGGGAAAGAATAGTCACAGGTGATGATTGGTTAAACGAATGGGCACCTGCAACAAATTATAAACCACAAGACATTGTTCGTTATGGAGGATATGTTTATAGAGCAAATGCTCAACACACTTCAACAAGTAATTTTGAAAACGAAGTAGACGTAGAAGGTTGGTGGGATTTAGTTGTTCCTGGTATTGAATACAAAGGTCTCTGGACAGCACCAACAGCACACGTTCAAGGCGGAACACCAAACACAATTAAATGGAAAGTTGGTGATATGGTTAGGCATAGTCAAGCAATTTATGTTTGTAATGCTACACATACTGTCACAGGCACTGACGAGGAAACTGATGATCCGTTATTTAGAGACACAGAATCTTATTGGAATTTATATGTTGCAGGAATGGCATATGAAGAACAATGGAACGCAGATACAAATTACCAACCCGGTGATATTGTTGAATATGGTGGATATACATACTATTGTAAAACGTTCCATACTAATAAAGTTCCTTCAGTAGAAGTAAATGATTGGGAACTTTTAAGTGAATGGTATAATTTTAAAAATGATTGGTCTGCGGTACAACCTTATAAAGTAGGTGATGTTGTAAGAAATCACGGTTATTTGTACTGGGCAGTTATCGACAACGTTGGTAGTAAACCAGACAGCGGTATTAAAACAGATGTTAGTATTACATTTGGAACAGCCTTTAATTGGGACGGAGTCACAACACCAAATAAAACTTATACACGTGGCACTACATTAATTTTAGATCAATCGCATAGTTCAAACGATTCTCATCCAATTTATCCAGCAGATACAACAGACGGATTCTTAAATGTAGCAGATGGTGGTAATGAATTATTTACTGGAGTGCAAACAACTTATATTTTAGATGACGAAATTGTAGCAAGTTTAGAAGATTATAATTCAGGATTTAATACAGCAACAGTTAGACAAGTTATTGTTAAACTTGAACCTGATTGTCCAGATGCAATTTATTTTGCAGATTATAATAACACAGGATCAAGTGGTGTTCAAGTAATTTCAGTTAGTGGAACATCTAATTGGGATTTATTAATGCCTGGTGTTTCTTTTAAAGGACCTTGGAATGATTTTGATGCAGACTCTACACTTAATGCATACGAATTAGGCGACATTGTACTTTGGGCAGGAACTGCTTATCAGTGTATTAGAAGACATGATGCTAATAGTGCTAATAGTAGACCGGATCAAGATACAAGAAAAACTATTCCAGTATACTGGAAAGTATACGTACAAGGTATTAGAACAAACGTACTTGCAAGACCTGGCGATATTAAAACTTACAGTGCAGGATCAAATGAGCGTTTAGAAATTGGTGACCTAGGAACTGTACTTAAAGGTTTACCACAAACAAATGCAGACTCAAGTTTAGGACAAGGTCCACAATGGGATCTTTTAGGAGATTCTAAAAATAATTTTTATGTAGCACTTGACGGTGTTGACGAAGCAACACGCGGCGCCACAAAACAAAATCCGTTTAGAACTGTTAAGTATGCACTAGATCACATTGCAGGTGATACAGTAAACAGAACACCAGCAACAGTATTTGTTTCAACTGGTGAATTTAAAGAAATATTACCTTTAAAAATTCCTGCTAATGTTGCAGTAGTTGGAGATGAATTAAGATCAACTAGAATTGTTCCGGCCGCAGGATACGAAGGAACAGATATGTTCCACGTAAAGAATGGTTGTGGTATTAGAAATTGTACTCTACAAGGCCTTGTAGGAACTATGAGTGCTGTTAACGAGTTTGGCACTAAACGTCCAGTAGGAGGACATCCTGCGTTTGTTAGTTTAGATCCAGGAACAGGTCCAAGTGATAGTAATGTGTGGGTCACATCTAAATCTACTTATGTGCAAAATGTCACAACATTTGGTACTAATTGTGTAGGAATGAAAATTGACGGTGGGTTGCATTTAGGTGGTAATAAATCTATTGTTGCTAACGACTTTACACAAGTAATAAGTGGCGGTATTGGTATTTGGGTCACTAACGGTGCATTATCAGAACTTGTATCAGTGTTTACATATTATTGTCATATTGGATACTTGTCTGAAGCAGGCGGAAAGATTCGTGCTACAAACGGAAACAACTCATACGGTGATTACGGTTCTGTTGCTGAAGGGTATGACTTATTAGAAACACCAATTACAGCAAATGTAAACAACAGAGATAATGACGCAACAGTATCAAACGTATTAACAGATTTAGACAACGAAATTTATTTGTTTGGTTATGCACACGCTGGACAAAATTATACAAGTGCAGATATTGATGCATTTTCAGGTACTGGTTCTAACTTAGAAGCAGAATTTAAAGAATTTAGAAACAAATCACTATCACAAGTTAGAATGCTTGATCCGGGTGATTCATCTACACCTGGTGGTTCAGGATTTAGTATTACTACAGGTCAGTCACAAGGTGGAACAGGTTCTACACTTTTATTAAGTGCAACTGATACTGTTGAAGATAGTAGTGGTGTTTATGATGGAAAGCGTATTTTTATTACGCAGGGTAAAGGTAAAGGACAATACGGTTATATCCAATCATACGATCCGTCAAGTAAAGTTGCATATATTCTAAGAGAAAGTGACGACTTACCAGGTTGGGATCATTGGATTCCAGGGACTCCAATTCAAACAAGTCTTGACGATACTGCATTTTATCAAATTGAGCCAAGAGTTGAATTTAGTAAACCTCCGTTTGCAACTGAAAGCATCAATGTTAACACTCCATTAGACTATAAAAAAGTTGTGTTTGGTAATAATAGATACGTTGCTATTGCACAAAGTGAATTTGGTAATTCAGGAACAGATCAGTTTGTTTATTCTACAAACGGTACTAGTTGGACTGCCGGAAATATGGATGGAAGTAATCTTCCACAATCAACCGGTCGTTGGTCTTGGCAAGATTTAGATTACGGTGGCGGTAAGTTTGTTGCTGTTGCTAAAGAAGGTATTGTTGCGGTATCAAGCGACGGCGAAAACTGGACAATGTACGAGGTCACTAACGATAGTACAGGAGTTCAAACAAGATATATTGCATTTGGTGATAACCCAACAATTGAGCAGACATTTAAAGTCACAGTTTCTGTACCTGGAGACAATCCACTTTATCACTTTGATGGCGCAGTAAATACTGCTCCAGATATTTCTGTTGTTGAAGGAAATACTTATACGTTTAATCAAAACGATGGCTCAAATAACAACTGCCCAATTTATTTTAGTTCAACTCCGGAAGGTATTAATGGCGGCGGCGACGAATATACAGAAGGCGTAAAATATTATCTTAATAATAAACAAGTTGCAGATTTAGCGGCTTATGTATCAGGATTTAATGCGGCGCAAACAAGAAAAGTAGTATGGACAGTACCCAACTCGTTAGTTGGTGTTCCTATGTATTATGTAAACTATAATAGTACAGGATCAGGTGTACAACCAGATAGTTCGTATGCACTTGTAAGAGTTGATGGGCGTTCAGAATGGTTAGTGACATCAAACGGCTCGCCTGAATATTTCCAAAGTTTAGATTATGGCAATACATGGACAGCAGGACAATTACCGTCAGCAGAAAGTTTTGACGGCGGCGTTAGAGGAATGGCATACGGATCCGGCAAGTTTGTTGCAGTAGCGGGTGACTGGGATTCTTCTAAAATGAGAATTTATACAAAAACACCTGGTAATACTGAATGGGCTGAAAACTTTGTTAGCATGGGAGATATGTCAAATGTTGAAAGCATGGTTTATGGTAATAACATTTTCCTTGCAACAGAAACAAATAGCGACGATGTATGGATTAATCCAACAGGCGGCCATGGTGCGTGGTATAGACAAGAAAATGTTTTACCATCAACAGGCAACTGGTTCTTAGGATACGGCCAAGGTGTATATGTAGCATTTAAACCTAATACGGACGAATTTGCAATTTCAGAAAATGGAATTTTTTGGGAAGCAAAAACTCTTCCAACTACTGCTAATTGGACCACTTGTGGAATTGGTACTCCTGGAAACTCATGTAAATTTGTATTAATGGGAAGTGGTAGTCCTCTACAAGGTTCAGGCGAACAAAATGCTGTTGTAATTCAAGCAGGTAGAAAACCATTTGCTAGAATGTTTGTTAAAAATACAAGAGCAGGCGAGTTTTGGATTTATGATCCAGGTTCAAACTACGAAAGCGATTTATTGAATGTTAATAATACGTTTGCTGTCACATTTGGTAGAAATGCGGCAGATACAGCAGATGTTTATTTTATCGACGGAAGCGAAAACCCAACATTAACATTTACTGAAGGTAGAAGATATACTTTTGATTTAAGTGATGAATCACTTAAAAACTATGGTGGTGCAGTTGTTGACGGTGTAGTTGAAGATAACATTCATCCATTGAATATCTATCAAGATGCGGCTAAAACTATTGTTTGGTCCGATAATGTTGTATATCGTTTTGGAACAACAGTTGTAAGCAGAGACGTGTTCCTTAGAGATTTTGCAGATTATGCAAATCGTACAGTTGAAATTGAAATTCAATATGATGCACCAAGTGGTCTGTATTATGGTAGCACAGAAGATGCTGGCGCAACAGCAATTACAATTGAAGAAACAGATGCTATGAGTATGACAGTTAGTGATCCTTTAGCAACTGTTGATCCTTATGTTAAATTAAGAATTGCAAATGGTGTATTACCTCAACCTTCATTTAGAAATAGAGGTACTAAATTTAGAAGTGCAACAGCAAGTGTCACAGGCGACGGATATGCTGATGTATATCAAACAGGAAACAAAATTAAGGTCACTGATTTAACTAGAGAACCAGGTCCGGGTGCTAACTTATCAATTACAGGTATTGACGGAAAAACATATTTGGTCACAAAAGTCACTGATATTACAGGATCTGAACCAACGTTGTCAGCAACAATACAGATTAGTCCAACATTAGGAGTTGACGAGTCACCAGATCATAACACAGCACTAGTAATGCGTGAACAATACAGTCAGGTTCGTTTAACATTCCATGACTTCCTAGATATTGGTACTGGTAATAAAAATTCAACTAGATATCCTGTAAGATACTTACAAGGATTTACTGAAGCAGACGAAGATGCTGTAAAACAACAAAACGAAACAGACTTTAGTGATGGTGGTAGAGTGTTTTACTCGTCCACTGACCAAGATGGAAACTTTAGAGTAGGTGAACTATTTGAAGTTGAGCAGGCATCGGGTATTATTACTATTAATGCTGATCAGTTTGATTTATCAGGATTAACAGAATTATCATTAGGTGGTGTGACACTTGGTGGTACGGGTGCAGTAATTAAAGAGTTCTCAATTGATCCGCTGTTTGTAGCAAACAGTGATAACGTAGTACCAACACAAAAAGCAATAGCGGCATACGTTAAATCACGTATTACAGGTGGTGGTTCTAGTGTTAATGTTAACAAAGTCACTGCTGGTGTTATTACATCAGGTGATAGTGGTCAAGAAATAGATACTACCGACGGTAGTGTTATACAAGCAAAAGCAAAAATATCGTTTGAAGGCGGTGTAGGCGGTGATATGGCGGCTAGAGCGTTCTTTGCATTTGGTACTGACATTGCTATTTCAGATGATTTTGGAGGACAAGATGAGTCCGGAGGGAATACGAATGATAACTACGGAGCATAATATAATAAATAACTACGATATCGGAGCAAAACATGGCTGAATTTCTATTAGGAAGAATTAAATTTGTATGGAAAGGCGACTGGACAACCAGTACAGCATACGTTAAAGACGATGTTGTAAGGTACGGTGGTAAAGTATATATTTGTACTGAAGCACATACCGCAGACGCTGACTTTTATGTAGATAGTGCAAACTGGAATACGTTTGCTGATGGTTCTGCATGGAAGGAAGACTGGGCAACTAGCACTTATTATAAAACAGGTGATGTTGTAAAATATGGTGGTTATCTATATATTGCAAATAATGGCCACACTTCAGCCGATACAACAACAAAAGGTTTAGAGTTTAACCAAGGCGACTGGGACACATACGCAGAATTTTTTAATTATACCGGCGCTTGGGCAACTAGCACAAGATATAAAGTTAATGATATTGCCAAGTATGGCGGAACAGTTTATGTTTGTATTGATGATCATACATCAAGTGCAACAGCATCTTCAGACAGTGATGGTTTAGAAAACGACAACGATGGTAAAGCATTAACAATTGATTCGATATCAGCGGCAAACGTTTCTAGAAGTCAGGGAACATATACAGGAATTACACCAACAGACGGTTCTGGATCAGGATTAGTTTTAGATGCCACAGTTGATAACATTGGTGGTGTTGCGATTACATTAACAAGCAATGGTACAGGATATGCAGTTGGCGATGTATTAACAATTACTGATGCACAACTTGGTGGTGGTGGCGCTCCTAATGTGACATTTAGAATTGCTTCAGTTGCAGACAGATGGAATATTTTTACAGAAGGTTTTGAATGGAAAAACAACTGGGCAATTTCAACTAGGTACAAACTAAATGACCTTGTTAAGTATGGTGGTCAAATTTATGTTTGTATTCAAGGCCACCAGTCTGCAACAGATTTAGCAGATGGATTAGAAGTAGATCAAGCAAAATGGCAACACTTTCATAAAGGTATTGAATACAGAGAAACTTGGTCAACAGGTACACGTTATAGAATTAATGACATTGTAAAATATGGCGCAAACATTTGGATTTGTACAGCGGCTCATACAGCAACTAATAGTTTTGCAACAGATGAAGGCAATTGGTCAATTTTTGTTCCAGGATTAGAATACGAAGATTCGTGGAGCAATGGTGAAGTTTATCAACCAGGAGACATTGTCACATACGGCGGTTATTCTTATATTGCAAATACTAACAACACTGGTAAGCCACCGTATGCAAACGCAAACGATTGGAAGTTATACCTAAAAGGTTATAACTTTAGAGGCGACTATGGTGACGACTCTTCATTACAAGATTATCTAGTAGGAGATGTAGTAAGACTAGGTGGATACACTTATATGTGTATTCAAGACCATCAAGGTGTTGCAAAAAATCCTGCAAGTGAAACAACTTTTTGGACAAAATTAAACGAAGGTTTTGCTTGGAAAGGCAACTGGACAAACATTACAGATTATGTATTAGGTGATGTTGTTTACTATGGTGTGAACTCATACGTAGTAATTCAAGCACACCAATCAAACCAAGCAATTGGTCAAAAGCGTCCTGACTTAGATGTTTCAGGTACCTACTACAAATTATTAGCAGGTGGTGCTGAAGGTTCTAACTTAACAACAGACGGTGACCTATTAATTTACAATGGTGCAGGTCCTGCACGTTTACCAATTGGTGAAGAAGGACAAGTATTAACAGTTGACACAACTGGACTACCAGCATGGAAATACTGGGGCAGAACAGACCACGTTTATTATGTTGGTCCTGATGGTGTTGACGGCGCATATCCAAATAGAGGTTCTACACTTGATAGACCTTTTAAATCTGTAAGATTTGCTTGTGAAGCAATTGAAAAAGGTGTACTAAGACCTAATGCAGTACAACTATTAAAAGAGAATAGACAATTTATTCAAAGAGAAATTGTTGAATGGACAGATTATCAAATTGCAAATGACATTGCACCATTTACTAGTGCTTTCTCATATGACAGTGCAAAATGTTATAGAGACATGGGCATTATTATTGATGCTGTTATTTGGGATTTATCACATGGTGGCAATACAGAATCAAGAAAAGCCGCATATGCTTACTTTACAAAAGCAGGCGGAAGTTATATTAACGGTCAAGAATCAGAAACAGTTGCTTCTATTAACTACGGTATTGAAGTAATTGATGCTGTTATTAGCAGTCTTGATCCGGCATCAAACTACCAAACATTAAACAGTTATACACCGGCAATTACACAAAGAAAAGATACTGCTCTTGTTGAAGAATCTGAAGCACAGAGCGTTATTGAAAGTTTAGTTGCAATTATTACTGATGCTATTACAGCAGGTAGTGCATCAGGTATTCCAACAGAAGAACAAGTACAAAAAACTGTGTTTGTTAAAACAGGAGAATATAAAGAAGTTCTTCCTATTAGAGTTCCTGCAAATACAGCAGTTGTTGGTGACGAATTGCGTTCAACTAGAATTCGACCAAGTGAAGATACTGACTACGTTTCAAGAAGCGATGTTGATTACAGTTTAGCAGGTATCACAAGAGTACAAGGTTTACTAAGCGATATTATTCAAGGTAGTGCTGTCACTAAAACAGGTACTAACACACAATCACAAGTACAAGCACTTCCGTATGGTACTGCAACAGAAGGTACTGCGGCCGTAGCAAAACTACAACACGTACTTGATTATATCACTTACTATGCAGGTAATGATTCGCAAGACTCTACTGCTCCTACATTAACAACAGGACAGTCAACACTAAGCATTAATTCAATTACAAAGGCAGACCCTTGTGTAATCGAAACAACATCAGCACACGGTTTACAAGATAGAACACTAGTAAACATTAAAAATGTAAACGGAATGATAGAACTAAACGACAGAATGTTCTATGTAGATGTACTTACAACTACAACGTTTGCATTATACGAAGATTATAAAATGACTATTGCATTAGATAGTTCGACGTTTGAAGAATACACTTCTAATGGTACTGTTTATTATAACGGTAATGTAAGAAGTACAGATCAAAACGTACATAATGCAGTTAGACAGTTAACGTTAAACAAAGATTTCCTAGCAGAAGAAGCAACTGCTTATATTACAGCAACATATCCTTCATATACTTACAGTGTTGCAAGTTGTAAAGACGATGTTAAAGATTATATCGACGCTGTAATACATGATTTAACATACGGTGGCACATATGCTTCACATTATGCGGCAAGATTCTATGCAAACGCAGTTGAAGGTTCAGTCACAGAAGATATGTTCTACTTAAGAAACGGTTGTGGTTTACGCAACTGTTCATTAAACGGATTAACAGGTGTACTAGGTACTGCTAACTCATATGGTACAAAACGACCAACAGCGGGTGCGTTTGTATCGCTTGATCCAGGCTGGGGTACAGCAGACGATAGAACATGGATTATTTCTAAGTCACCTTATGTACAAAACGTTTCAAACTTTGGTACAGCGTGTGTTGGATTAAAAGTTGACGGCGAACTACACGATAGCGGCAATGACTCAATTGTTGCTAACGACTTTACACAAATTTTAAGTGATGGTATTGGTTGTTGGGTCACTAACCTAGCAAGGGTAGAATTAGTTTCCGTGTTCTCATACTACGGACACATTGGATACCTAGCAGAAAACGGCGGTAAAATCCGTGCTACAAACGGAAACTCATCTTATGGTACATATGGTTGTGTAGCAGAAGGGGTAGACGCAACAGAAACAGTAATTAGTGGTACAGTTAATAATAGATATTCTGAAGCATTAATCGGTGATGTACTAACAGACCAAAATGAAATTTTAACTTTCTTCTATGATAATGCTGGTATTAACTATGAAACATCAACTTACACAGTCACTGGCGACGGTGTTAATGCTAATATCTTAGGTGATGAATATAGAGACCAAGCAGTATTTGATATTAGAATGTTAAACACAGACGTTGACGCAGATGGTGAAGGCGACTTTGGTGGTGCTGATTATGGTTATGCAAATAATACTGCACAAACAGGTGATACTACTAAAATTAGAATTTCAAATACAGACACTGCTAACACAGGTGACTATGATGGAATGAGAATTATTCTTACAAGTGGTTTAGGTGTTGGACAGTATGGATTTATTGGACAGTTTAATGCTGGTAATAAAGATGCAACAGTGTTTAGAGAATCAGACGGACAACCTGGATGGGATCATTTTATTCCAGGAACTGCTATTTCAGAACTACTAGACGGAACAACAAAATATGTTATTGAACCAAGAGTTGAAATTAGCGAACCTCCATTCTCAAGTGCTCAACAAAGTTATGGTGTAAGTCTACAAAGTAAACGTAATAATATGGCATACGGTAATGATAGATTTATTATCGCAGGTTATAACACCAATCAAACAGTTTATTCACAAGATGGTGCTAGTTGGTCAGCAGGGGGAACACTACCTGCTACTGGAAAATGGGTAGGATTAAGTTATGGTGCTGGTGAAGATAGTACAATGACTTGGGTTGTTCTTAAAGAAGATTCAACTGATGCGGCATATTCAACAGATGATGGTGCTAGTTGGTCTAGTGCAACACTACCAGCAACAGCAACATGGTCAGCAAGTATCTATGCAAAAGCAGTATATGTAGCAGTTGCATCAGGTGGAACACAAGCGGCATACTCCGCAGACGGTGTGACATGGACTTCAGCAACATTACCATCAACAGGCAACTGGAAGAAAATTATTTACGGTAGAGACGAATTTATTGTAATTGGTGATGGTGCTACATACTTGCAATCGAGCAATGGTATTGATTGGAACTCAAAAGCATTTCCAGCATTTACTGACACAAACACAAACGTAAAAGATATTGCATATGGTAATGGTCGCTACTTAATGATTGGCGATAAAGGAACACAAGGTTATTATAGTCTTGATGGTTCTAACTGGGTTGAAACAGAAATTGATACTACTGCTGATTCATCAATTGGTGGTGGCGACGGATACTTAGAATACGGACAAGGTGTATTCCTTTGGTTTGCGGCAACAAACGGTCAAATCAAATCAACTTATAACGTAGGTGGCGCAGACGCTTCTAGAACAGAAGGTTCTTACACAATTACTACAAGTGATTGGACATCAGACGGTAGTGGTGCTAACGCAGAATTTACAGTTGATGTAGATGGAACAGGTGCGGCAACTATTACAGTTGACAGACTAGGACAAGGATTTGTTGTTGATGAAACAATTACTATTCTTGATGCACAGTTAGGTGGCGGCGGAGCCGTTGACTTAACATTTGATGTTGAAACAATTATTGATACTTCACAAACATCATTAACAAAAGACGGTATTAGTTGGAAAGGTAAAACAAACGGTAAAACAGATGGTGTATATTCTGCACTAGCATTTGGTAATCCTGGACGTAGACCTACATGGTTTGCACTACAAAGTGGTTCAGGAAACGGTGCATTAGTAAGAGCAGGTGCTCAAGCATTTGTTAGAGCAAGAGTAGCAACTGGTAAAATTCCAGGAATGAGAATTTGGGAACCAGGTTCAGGCTATTCTTCAACACCAAACATTACAATTACTGATCCAAGCAACACAATTGAAGCACCAGTACAAGTTAGAGTTGGAGACGGCGCACTTGCTAATCCAACAATTCTAAACAGAGGTGAAGGGTACGAAACTGCAAGTGCTACTGTTTCAGGTAGCGGTACTATTGACAAGTACCAAAACGGTTCAAACATATTTGTTGAAAATTTAACAGAACCACCAAAAGCAGGTTCAAACGTGACATTTGACAACTTACCAGGCGAATATTACAAACTGGTTGTTGTTAGAGAATTAACCGGACCAAATGCACAAGGACTATATGCGTGTAAATTGCAAGTGTCTCCGGATATTCCTGTAAACACTGCACCACCACACGCTGATCCAGTAGAAATGCGTATTAGATATTCTCAAGTACGTCTAACTGGTCATGACTTCCTAGACATTGGTACAGGAAACTATACACAAACTAATTATCCTGGCATTCCATTACAGAATCCAGTTCCTGCTAATGAAACAGTTGTCGGTGGCGGCGGTAGAGTGTTCTTTACATCTACTGACCAAGACGGAAACTTTAGAGTAGGTGACTTGTTCTCGGTAGAACAGTCAACAGGTGTTGCAACACTAGATGCTGATGCATTTAACGTTGCAGGTCTAAACGAACTTTCATTAGGTTCAGTTGAACTTGGTGGAACAGGCGCTGTTATTACTGAATTTAGTACTGACGGCACATTTGCGGCAGATTCGGACAGTATTGTTCCAACACAAAAAGCAATTAGAACATTTATTAATGCTCAAATTGGTGGCGGTAATTCCGAATTGAACGTAAATATCTTGACAGCAGGTGTTATTGAAATTAAAGAAGATCAAATTGATACCACTACTGGAGTTGAGATTAAAGTCAAAGCCAAAATGAACTTTACAGGCGGCATTGACGGTGATGCAGTAGCATTACAAAGGTTTTTATTAAGTTAAACAAAGGAGAAAAAAACAATGGCAACAGGAAGATTAGGTGCAAACTCGTTAGCGGCAGGTGTTAATACCACTGCTTACACTGTTCCTGCCAGCACATATGCCGTTGTCACGGTATCTTTTTGTAATAGATCTAACACAGCCGCGTCACTAAGACTTGCGGTTGCATCGGCAGATACGCCAACAGATGCTGAGTGGGTAGAATATGACACTGAGATCATGGCAAAAGGAGTTCTAGAAAGAACAGGTTTAGTGCTAGATGCAGGTAAGAAGATCGTAGCATACTCAAGTGCGGATGCGACATCCGTAGTAGTGATGGGTATTGAAACTGCGGCGTAATGGCTAAATACAATTAGAAAAAGGAAACTACAATGGGAAGATACATTACAACTACTGGTACAAGCGGTGCAGTAATTGTTGAAGCAAGCGGAGCGTTAACTGCAAGAGTTAATGACCGTATTTTAGCAGATACAAGCGGTGCGGCATTTACCATTACTTTACCGGCTAACGCAAGTTTAGTTAAAGGTGATACTATTCAAATAGTTGATGTCACTGGTTCATTTGGTACAAACAACTGTACAATCGCTCGTAATGGTTCAAAAATTCAAAACTTAACAGAAGATTTGACTTTGAACATTAACAACGCTGTTGTGACAATTATGTACTCTGGTGCAAACTATGGTTGGGTATTGTTATCATCATAATACTTAGACTTGTGATTAACGTATAGGGGATTTAAATGGCAAACTTAAAAAGTTTACTAGACAAAGCATTAAAAGAGGATTTCGATACTGATAATCCGTCGATGCCTAAGTGGAAATACGACGATTGTACTGTTGCATTTGCTACAACTTGTGGAATCACTCATGCTAGAGATGAATGTAAACACGAGTTTTGCTGGACACCTGAACCTGACATTCGTTTTTTAAGAATTGAAATGTGGGGCGGCGGCGGAGGCGGTGCTGGCGTCTGTTGCTGTATGTGGGGCTTTGGTGCTGGATCAGGTGCTTATGCTAGATTAGATTGTATTAATGTACAGAGTTGTAAGACAGAATATAGAATTTGTATTGCTCCACCGGCTTGTTGTTCACCAAATAGAGACTGTGGATACAGAGGTTGTAAAACCTACATTAATAATGGATACATGACAAGAAACGATCAACTTACAGCAGTGACTAACTTCTGTGCAGAAGGCGGACAACCAGGCGATTCTAAATGCTTTATGTTTGAATGTTTAGATAGCCAATGTTCTTGCGGTACAAGCGGTTGTGGTACATTTATGGATCCAAGATATGAAAATTGTTGTGCTTGTTGGTTCGACGCTGACTTCGGCTTCCCAGGAAGATTAGGCGGAATACAAACACATCAAAAAGATAGCAACGCTTGTTGGTATAAGCACTTAAACATTCTACCAGGAATGCTTGACCAGTGCGGATATAGATATGACTTTATTAGATTCTGTGCATATAACCACCATGGTTCATTTGCAGGTTGTGCAACAGGACGAGGATTAATGGGTGCTGGTGATGATCACCACGCGGCACCAGGTAAAGGTGGTTCTTCAGGATCTGCACAAGGTGGCAACTGTTATTGCGGTGGCCCAGGCGGACCAGGCTTTGTAAGGATTAACTTAACGTAAGGAAGGAATGGAATGGCAACTTTAAGATCATTAATTGGCTCAGTATCCGTAGAAGATTTAAAGCCGATGGAAAAACAATGTACAATGACATTCAGACCTTTCTGTACTTGTTATTGTGATTCGTCATACGGTGATACGTGTATGCTTTACTGGTGTGTACCACAAGGCATGACCTGTCTAAAAATGGAAGTATGGGGCGGCGGTGGCTCAGGTGGCGGCTCGTGTGGATGTTCAGGCGGACCTCCAGGCGGTTCAGGTGCATGGGCATATAAATGTTTAAATTCAGGTGACGGAGATTTTAGTCCGGGTGATTGTTATAATCTTTATCCAGGACCTGCTACTTGTTGTGCCCAATGCTGTTGCGGAATTTTAGGATGTAAAGGTTATATCACAGGAAACGGATTAACTAATTTCTGTGCAGACGGCGGTAATGGCGGTCAGTCGTGCTGTTTTGTACACTGGGGTGCATTTAACTGTTTAGGTAATAACTGCGGATACTATTACACAGATAGAATGTGTTGTTTGTGTTGCAGATGTTATTACGGTGCTGACGGTGGATCACCAGGAAGACCAAGTGCTACATGGGCACAATGTACTTGTGGTGCGTGTTGGTGGAAAATTTTATATCATTATCCAGGCGGATTAAACAACATGACAGGCGGATTTACAAGTACACAAAATAACGGTAATGCTTGTAATCAGGAATGGGCAAGATGTAATCCGGTTATTGGACAATGGACAACTGGTAGAACATCTGGTTGGACTCCAGGATTAGGTGGACCAACTGCTACTGCTTGTGGTGACGGATGCTGTTATGGCTTCCCTGGTACTGCAGGTATGGTAAGAATAACTTATAATGATTGTACAACATAAGGGGTAAATATTAACATGGCAACACTAAGTTCATATGTAAGCGAATTAAAGTTAAATCAAGGACAGTCAGTCACAGATTTGCCTAATGGATGTACATTTATATACAAAAGACACTGCTTTAACGGCGACAATGCACACGATAACTATCAGTTTGATTGTTGTTTTGCATTTATTGTTCCTGCAGATGCAGTAAGAGCAACATTTGAAACCTTCGGAGGCGGAGGCGGAGGTGGTGTATCTTGTTGTTGTATGAATGGTGCACCAGGTGGTGGCGGTGCTTATGCACGTAAAACTATTTCAGTATCACAGGGATGGTGTTATGATTTATGTTTAGGACAACAAAGTTGTTGTCACAACGGTAGAAATGGATTTAGAGGATGCCGTTCAAGAATTAGTGGTTGTAATGTTAATATGTGTGCAGGTGGTGGTAAACCAGGCTGTTCATTCTGTTTCCCAGGTTGCGGATGTTATGTGACAGGTTATTGCTGTTGCCGTGCTTGGAACTGTAATTGTTGTATTAACGATAACCCTGCTGAAGCAAGTGGTGGTGACTTTATGGTATGTGGTGTACGTGGATGGATGCAACACAGAGCCTGTGGCGGACATTGCTGTCACAAGATTCACTTCCCATATCCAGGCGGATTATTTAACAAGTGCGGTGGTACAGTTGGTGTACAAGGCGGCGATAGAGGCTTTAGTACATTTGTTAACTGTGCGGCGGCAGACTATACAGGTTTTGCTAGACTACACTCACAGTATGTTCCAGGACAAGGTGGAGCAACTTACGTAAGATGGTCAGGCGGATGTCACTGTGGTTCATATGGAACTCCAGGAATGATTAGAATTACATGGTATACATCATAATTAAAGATATAGGATAGAAAATGGCAGTTAAAGAAATTACATTTACATTTGAATATGATATTCCAGACAAGTATTTGTATCAAACAAACGAGTTGGGTTTGACTACTACTTTTACCTATACTGGTCCGGCAAAGTTATGGATTGTTTGCAATTCAGAAACAAATAGAGTTATGCCAGAAAATGGCTGGATTGCAGATGACGGTGATCCAAACACACAAGAACAACAAGAATTACAAGCCGGAGCCGGCGCTTATGCAGTATTAGTAGATGCAAAAACAGATCCTGTACTTGCTTCTGCATTTAGTATGAACATTGATCAAGCAGATTATCCTCAAGTAGAATTTACTAGAGAACAACAAGATGCTAGTGATACAACAGTATACTATTCAAGAGCGGCTAATCCTACTCCAGATCATACATACGAAATTGGAGAAATTACTTATGATCCAATTAATAAAGTATTCAATAAACCATATCCGTGGAAAAAACCGCACATGACATGGGATGAATTATGGAGCGGTAAAGATGCAATTATTGCTTCAGCACAATCAAGTATTACTGATTTAACACGTGATAATGCTGATGGTGAATTTGACGATGTTATTGCTGATTTAAATGACTACATTGATGAGTTAAATGGACTTGAAGAAAAATTTCCATCAACACATTGGGATCCATGGATGGTTCCATTTCCAGATGATCCAAGAGTTGATACAACAGAAAACAGTGTTGTACCTGAGGAGGATAGATAATGAGCGAACATCCATCATGGCTACCTAAAGTAAAAGTTGAATTTACATATGATGTTCCTGATAAGTTTGGATATCAAACTAATGACTTAGGTAAGACTGGAACATTTACATACGAAGGCCCTGAAAAAATTTGGGTATTTATTAACAAAGAAACATCATTGCTTGAAGTGGGCATGGATGCTTTTGCATATGATCCTGAGAACAAAAGTCAAGAAGAAGAAATTGAACGTTGGGCAGGACAAGGACACGATGCTATTTTAGTTGACGCTACTAAAGAACCTTTGTTGGCAACATTATGTTGGATGGACATGGGGGATGAAGCAAATTATCCTTGTAAAACATGGAAAATTGATGGCGATGATACTGTATACTATTGGAAATCAGAACCTCTTATTCCAAATGAAGCATATGCTCAAGATGAAATCAAATACGATTTTGATAAAAAAGAATTTGTTAAACCATTTCCGTGGGAAAAACCTTCAATGAACGAAGAATTATTCTTACAAACCCGCGATAATCTAGTTTGGCATTGTGAACAAGAATTAATTAATGATGAAAGCCTGTCAGATCCTGCTAATGCAGAACACAGACAAAAGGTAGTTGATCACATTGCAGAACTTAAGAATCTACGCAACAAGTTTCCTGTAGATGAATGGGATCCATGGATGGTGCCTTTTCCAGATAACCCAAGAGGTGATATCCTAGAAGGTAATCCTTTTGAGCGTGACGAAGCAAACGATCCAGAACGTAAGTTTTAACTAACCACTTTCTAATCCACTAAAAAATATGCCCGGTAAATATTCGTACGAATAGTAATTTACAAGGGGCTTAAATGACGACTAGATCAACAGCATTTTTTATTAACGGTGGCGCTGGCCGTGTAATTGCTTCTATTCCAGCATTGGAAAAATTTAGAGAAGCAAATCCAGACGATGATTTTATTATCGTTTGTGAGGGTGGTACTGAATTTTACAAAGGACACCCGGACTTAGACAAACGTGCATACGATTTGTGGCACAAACACTTATTCAATGACAAGATCAAAGATAGAAATTGTGTAAGTCCAGAACCATACAGAAATTGGTATTATTATAATCAAAAGGCAAGTTTAGGACAAGCCTTTGATATGATTATTAATAATCTTGATGAACCAAGAGAACTATCAATACCTACAATTAAGTTAAATCGAGAAGAAGTTCTTAATGGTGAAATTACACTTAATGAAGTAAGACAAATTACAGGAAAAGAAAAAGTAATTATTATTCAACCATTTGGTAGAGGTGTTAGTTATAGAGATGGTGTGTTTAATGATAGCACATCAAGAAGTATTGAATATGAAGATCTAGTCAATCTAATTAAAAAATTACAGAAAAAGAATCACGCAGTGATGGTTATGGCCGAAATGCCTATTGATTTTAGTGTTGCGAAAATCGAAGTCCCGGTTCCAATTCCGCAAGGAATTACACTAAGACAATGGGCAGGTCTAATCAAAGGCTGTGATTATTTTATTGGTTGTGATAGTGTTGGACAACATATTGCCCATGCTACTGATACACCAGCAACAGTAATTACAGGAAGTACATATCCTATTAACATTTCACACGTTAACCATAAAAAGTTTGATATTATTGATCTAGGTGAAAAAGAAAGAGAATATGCTCCTATTAGAATTACACCTGACGAAATGTGCGACAGAATCAATGACGGTATTATGAAGATGTCTGAAGCACGAGTTGAAGAAGTTGTTAAGAGTGTACAAAATGGACTTAAAAAATATCCAGCAAAACAAACAGAAATTAAAATGAAAGCACAGTTGCAAGGTGAAGGCCAGCAACAGCAAGGTGAAGTTTGTCCTGTGCATGGCGTAGTACACGAACACGGACATCAACATCATATGCCACAGCAAGGTATGCCAATGATGGCTCCTCCGCAGGCTATGAATGAAGCAATGGCGGCATCAACTGCAATGAGTTCACAGTTTGGTGTTGTACCACCTAAATTTAATCCAAGTGCTACCAAGGAGAAATAATGAGTAAGAAACCAGTATGGATTGCAGGTATTGCCAGAGGTCATAATTCTGGTGTATGCTTGTTAAAAGACGGAGAAGTAGTTTTTTCTGTAGAAGAAGAAAGACTTTCTAGACAAAAGTATGACGGCGGCCCTTTTGCCTCAATGATTAAAATTAAAGAGTATACAGATAAAATTGACTATCTTGTAGTTGCTCATACGCAAAATCTAAAAGAAACAGCACCTAAAGTTGATTATACAGGTGACGATGTTTATACAGGTCTTGCAAGAAAAATTGGTTTAATCAATAGAAAAGATAACCCATATGAGCATAGTCAAGTTATTGACATGAGTTTTGTTCACCACAAACTACACGCGGCACTGGCGTTTTATCGTTCAGGTTTTGAAAAAGCAACAGCAGTCGTAGTTGACGGTGCTGGCACTTTCATTCCATTAAACTTTAATGGCGAAATGATTATGGGTTGGGAAACTGAAAGTATTTTTACTTGTGACTACCCAGGAAACTTTAAAACTATTTGGAAACATATTGGTGTACAACAACCTAGTGTACACTTAGTAAATCCAAACTTTGATAGTTCAATGTACAACGAAGATGGTACACATACTTGTGTAATTACTGACGGAGCAGGTATTACTAAATCTTATGAAGCAGTCACAGAATATTGCGGATTTAGTTCTATTGAAGCAGGTAAGACTATGGGACTATTTCCATATGGTAAAGAGAATGATAAAATTCCACCATTGTTTAGTAATGAAGGTAAACATCCAACTGTTAATAGACAGTTGATTATTCCTAACTATCCAAATGGCGCAATGGTTAATAGACTTGCATACGATTTCTTAGAAGAAGATATTGATATGCAAAAATCACAATCTAATATGGCAGATAGAACATATTTAACAAACCGTAGAGATATGGCTTATGCTGTGCAAACACAAACACAAGATCAAGTTGTTAATCTAATTAGACGTGCTGTTGAAATGACAGGTGAAAAGAATATTGTTATTTCAGGAGGTTATGCACTCAATTGTGTTGCAAACTATCACTACTTAGATGCATTAAAAGATGAAGGAATTAACATTTATGTTGAGCCTGTTTCAAACGATGCAGGTACTGCAATGGGTGCGGCAATGTTTATTCATAGAAGTATTACACAGGACAATACAGTTTCTCCTATTACACACAAACTTTATCTTGGTCCTAAATACGAATACACCAATGAAGATATTTCTAAACTTGCAGAAGAATATGAAGCAGAAGTTAGTGATGCTACACACGAAACAGTAATTGATTTAATTACAGATAAAAATATTGTTTCAATGTTCCAAGGACGTTCAGAAAATGGTCCTAGAGCATTAGGTAATAGAAGTATTCTTTATGATCCACGCGATCCTGAAGGTAAAGATCACGTTAATCAAGTAAAACGCAGAGAATATTTCCGTCCATTTGCTGGTACAATTCTTGAAGAAGATGTACACGAATGGTTTGATTTACGTGGCATGGAGAGTTCGCCTAGTATGATGTATGCTGTAAATTGCCAAGAAGGAGTTGAACAAAAAATTCCGGCAATTATTCACGTAGATGGTACTTGCCGTATTCAAAGTGTTAACAGAGATCAAAACGAACACTACTATGATTTAATTAAAACATTTAAAGATAAAACTGGAGTTCCAATTATTTTTAATACTAGTTTTAATCTAGGTGGTGAACCATTAGTAGAAACCCTAGAAGATGCTTTTTGGACACTACAACAAAGCGATATTGAATACTTGTATCTTCCAGAGCATGGTAAGTTGATTACGTTAAAGAATCAATAAATACTAACATGGAATGGTTAAAGTATTTTTTCAGTAAAGGTGCAAAAAACACACTTGCTCTCAAAAACGGCACTAATTTTTCATATGTAGGCCCGTGGCAAAAACTTGCGGGTCTGCCTATTGAAACACGATTAGATAGGTGGCATTTAGGAGAGTTTTGTGCTGTTGAATATTCAATTGTTGCTGACTATGACACATTTAATAGAGAAATTATAAAATGTATAGTCACAGCAGGTAAAAATACAGCAGATTTAACCGTATACGGACGTAGTAATCTAGGACAGCATATTTTGGAAGTAAAAGCAACAGTCAATAACTCTTATGTAGACTTAATTGTCACTCCACAAGAAGAAGATAGCACAGATATGGCTGGTGCAAAAGTGCTATTTCAAGCAACATACTTTAAAACCATTAATCCTCCTGTATAACAGTTTACTACAATTTGGTAAATATGTGTATAGGAGATTTTAAATGGCAGTCACACTAAATCCATTTTTCAGTAAATATGGCTTCAAAGGACCGGGATTTACGGTTGATGCTGACGGTAATGTATCTGTAAAAAGTTTATCAAGTGAAACACCAATTGAAGATATTATTCAACAGGTTTCTGATACACTCACAACAGTTGAAATTGCAATAGGTGAATCAAATGGAAACTTTACTGTTGATGGAACAGACGGAAATCCAGATATTACATTAACAAAAGGCCGAACTTATCGTTTTAATTTAGATCTAACATCTATTAGTTTTAATATTAGAGACGAAAACGATAACTTAGTCACAGCAGATATTCAACACGTTAAAGACGGTACTGTTTCTACAGGTAATTTAGCACATAATAAACAAGATGGATATGTTGAATGGGTAGTTCCTGCAACTGCAAGTGGATATTATTATGCTGATGTAGCAAATGCTATTCGAGGCGATTTTGTTTTTGTAGATCCAGAAATTACAGGTATTGGTAGTTTTACTAGTTTATTAGTCACTGGAACTAGTGAATTTAGAGATGACCTTGCTGTTAATGCAAATATTTCTCAAAGTGGACAATTAACACTAACAAATACTACACAGTCAACAAGTCCTACTACTGGATCATTAATTACTGCTGGCGGCGTAGGTATTGCAAAAGACTTATTTGTTGGCGGAAATGTTATTGCAAAAAGTTTTAAAATTGATTCAGCGGGTGAGCCAACATTAGAATCTCAGTCTAATTTAGAATTTAAAGCAGGTAATGCTGTTGTGTTTACTGTTAACGATATTGAACAAGGAAGAATTACTTCCTCTGGTAGCAATTTACCAGTTGTGAATACATCAATTGAAAATACTAGAATAGGAGCGGGTAAACCTTCTACAGGAAAATTTACAGAATTATTAATGTCAGAGAATATTACAAGATCAAGTGATCCACAATCAGTGACAACTAGAGAATATGTTGACTCTGCTGACATTGTTTATTCGATAGTGTTTGGGGCATAGTATGGAAAGAGAATATATTGTAGGTCTTAATAGAGGCGTAGACTTTGTACAGTTTAACGCTGAAATGATTAGAATAACAGGCTCAGGAGCCATTCCTAATAGAGCAGTATCTGTTGCAAACCCTAGACCTGCTTCACAAAGACTAACTCATTATATGCTTACAGACAGCGAAGCAGAAACACTTCGTTCTGATAATAGAGTCTACTGTGTTGAACTTCCAGCAGATCAACGAGATGATATTGAAATTGGTTTATCAGTAGAACAAACAGGAAACTTTACAAAAACAACCGAATCTGCAGGCGATTTTCAAAATTGGGGATTGCCAAGAGTTAATGCTACAACTAATCCTTATGATGGTTCAGATGTATCTGGAGGATACACATATCATTTAGACGGAACAGGAGTAGATGTTGTAATTCAAGATAGCGGAATAGAAGTAGATCACCCTGAATGGGAAGATGCACAAGGTAATACTCGTTTACAACAAATTGATTGGTATGATGCTAGTGGTCTAACTGGAACACAGAGTGCTAATCATTATAGAGATTATGACGGCCACGGAACACACGTTGCTGGCACAGTAGCAGGTAAAAATTATGGTTGGGCAAAAAATGCTAGAATATACAGTGTAAAACTTGGTGGTTTAGAAGGAAGTGGAGATAGCGGAACAGGAATTCCAACAGCAGATGCGTTTGATGTTATTAAAGAATGGCACAGAAGAAAACAAAGTAAATTTACACCAACAGCGGCAACATATACTCCAAGCACCGGAGTAATGAGTTTAACTTTAGGAACACACCCGTTTGTTGTAGGTGACAAAATAAGAATTGTAGCAGGAAGTTTAAGATTTACGTGTGCAAAAGACAACGATGCGTCAGTACATGATTATCCAAGGGGTGTTGGTGTTCCTAATAGTACTGGAACCGATCCGTACTATGATAAGGAAGTTGCAATCACCGGAACTACGTCAACAACTATTACTGTTAATATCGGAATTTCTTCAGACACAACAACTCACAAATTTGTAAGTGCGTTGCCTGGAGCAATTTATTCAACAACTAAAAAGTTTAGACCAACAGTTGTTAATATGAGTTGGGGATATGGAACTTATTTTTCAAATATCAATGGTGGTACTTATAGAGGTACACCATGGTCAGGAACAAGTAGAGAAACACAATATGGCATGGTTGGAGCCTATTACGGCCTAGCAGGTTATAGATATGGTACAAGAGTAAGTTCAGTTGATATAGAAATACAAGAAATGATTGATGAAGGAATTAATATTTGTGTTGCGGCAGGAAACTCATACCAAAAAATTGATGTTCCTGGAGGAGATGATTATGACAACTATTATAATTCAACATTTTATGGTGCTAGGTATTATCATAGAGGTGCTTCTCCATACGACGACGAAGCAATTATTGTAGGAAATATTGACTCTCAAATTGCTGGCTCTGATGAAGAGCAGAAAAATGTAAGTTCAGAATGCGGCCCTGGCGTAGATGTTTGGGCACCTGGAACTGACATTATGAGTGCTTGTAGTAATACAAACAGATTCAACGGTCAAGATTATTATTTGAATAGCGAGTTTAAACAAGTAAATATTTCAGGAACTAGCATGGCCAGTCCACAAGTTGCTGGAATGTGTGCATTATATTTGCAAGTTAATCCAGAAGCAACACCGGCAGAAGTAAAGGCCTGGATTACTGGAAATGCAAAAACAAATCTTATATATAATCCAGGAGATGATGCTTCATATACAAATAACAGGTCTCTTTTAGGTGGCAATAACAGATTTTTGTTTAATAAATTTAATTCAAGATATGGAACAACACTGTCGGGCAAATCCGATTAATTCTTAAAGATGGAAAATAAAGGTAAATAGTATAAGATAATAGGAAAAACACATGGCAAGAACCCGAATTACAGAATATAAATTTACACCAGGTATATCCTTTGCAGGGAACAAATATCCAAATGCTTGGACATTATTTGATGCTAACATTGCTTTTATGAAAGCAGAAGTCAAAGCCTTTATTTCCGCAAAAGTTGCAGAGGGATTGGGTGATTGGAATGGATATACTTACGATTCAGCCAAGTGTGATAGAGACGTTGGATACGTAATCAATGCATATCAAAACGATTTACGTTATGGCGGTAATGAAGAAACTGTATATGTTGCTAATAGATATTGGGACGGCGACACTCCTCAAGTAGACGGTTCTAGAACTCCAGAAATTGAAACACATACGTTTTTAAAAGGATTAATTCAAAGTAATATTCTTACAAAAACTGTTCAAAGCAGTCCGTATCAATCAGCAGTTCCACAAGTCACAACAGGTGAAACTGGCGAAGCAGATGCTTCAACTGCTGTTGGAGTCCTTGCTGATATTATCATCAATGTTATTACTAGTGGCCTAGGGCAACTGCCAGACACAGAGTATAACGGATATACAAGAATTAAGATACTTGGAAAAGTTAATTTAGAAGATATTCTATTAATTTCAAACGTCACAAGGGGTAAAGTATTATATAACTTTACTGATACCAACCTATTAGCCGAAACAAAATTTAAAAAGTTTGATAATGGAGAAAGAGATTTTTCTCAGTTAGACTTTGAACACGATGATGATTATTATGACTATACACAAACTTCAGATTACTTAACAACAATCCAACTATATGCAGATACAACAGGAAATGCATCAACTGATAACATTCAAATTTTTGTAGATAAACAAGAAACAATTACAAGACCATTTGATTTTGGTACTGATGCTATTGAACGTAATCGTGTTGCTAATCCATTATCAATGCTTGACGCTGACTTTGAGTATGGCCTACAGCCTACTAAATGGCAAGCGATTGGAATGCTAAGAGGTTATCCTTCAATTTATGAAGTTCCAGGAACTGATGCTACTGTTGCAAACGTGACTTCAGACGTATCGTCAGGTACAGGCGGAATTGGTCAATCAAAAATTACAGTCACAACACTAGGTAATCATGGATTTAGTATTGGACAACCAATTACTATTAAAGGTTTAGAACCAAGTGTAAAAGGTTTTAACAGAGCAGAAGGTTCGTTTATTATTACAGGCGTACCATCTGATAGTACATTTGAATATTATGCAAAAGCAAAAGTTGGTGTCACTGATCCAGAAACACTGTATACTCCGTACATTCAACTAAGACAAGGCGGATTTTATACAGGATCAAATATTTCTGATTCACCTTCGTTTACAGTCACATCAAACGGTAGCCAAGGAACATTTACTCTAGCACTAGCAACACCAACTAGTTCTAGTAGATTGCCATTTTATGGTAGTGTTCCAGAACTAGGTGCTCCTCTAGATGATGTTGGCTCAGCATTTATTCCAACAGGAACGCAAGTCACAGGTGTTATTGGTGATGGTGGTAATCCTGAACTTACACTTACGATTGCAGAAGATGCTCCGCAAGGAAGCCAAACAATTACGGTTTCTGATGCTACTGGTCTTTTACAAAATATGGCCATAGACGATGACAGCCAAGCAAACTTTATTAATAGTATTGCAGGAACACAAGTTAACCTTGCAAACGGAACACGAAAAACCTATGCTGGTGATAATATTGATTATACTGGAGTTGAAGGTTTTAATGTTAGTCCACAAGGTCTTGGAGCAACATTTGATGTCACATTAACTAATGGAACTTATAATGTCGTAGGAAATCAACCTGGTAGTGGTTATGAAATTGGTGACTATATTATAATTGACGGAAGTAGTGTTGGCGGCCAGTCAGGAACACATGATATTGAAATTAGAGTCACTGACTCAGATACTCCAGGCGCTGTTATTAACTTTGTTGCTAGTGGAACAGGTTTTGACGGTGTTGCTACATATAATAACTTAGGCGGTACAACACAAGGTGGTAATGGTACTAACGCACAGTTTAATATTACAAAAACTAGTGGATCTTACAGTGTTGAAATTTTTAGTCCAAATGCTTCTACTGATTTTATTGTAAACGATAGAATCAATGTAAGAGGTAGTGTACTTGGCGGCCTCGATGGAACACATGACTGTTTAATTACTGTGACTAGTGTTGACAGTTTTGGTAATATTTTAACAGTTAGTGTTAGTGGTACTGCAACTGATGCAAACGTAAATTATACAGGTTTAAGTTATACAACAGGAGGTTCTGGAACACTTGCTGGTATTGATGTACAAAAAGATGCAACAACATACATTGTCACTTTACAAGATGGTGGTTCAAACTTTGCTGTTAGTGATACACTAGTTATTTCAGGTGACCAATTAGGTGGTACAAGTCCTACAAATGATTTAACATTAACAGTTGACAGTGTTGATGTTAATGGAACAATTCAAACATTTTCACAAAGTGGTACAGGTTTAAACAGTCAAACATATGAAAGTGTTGATAATAATAACTACGAACTGTTAGTTGGTAGCGGTGCTCTATTTAATATTTCAACAAGCGGCGGAAATTACAGTGCAACAGTAGTTGACGCTGGCCAAGATTACGCAGTTAATGACGAAATTGTAATTCAAGGTAGTGATCTTGGAGGTACAAACGGCGTTAACGATGCAACATTAACAGTCACTGGAAGTGTTGACAGTATTGGTGGCGTTATTAACGTAAGTGCAAGTGGTAGTGCTGTAAGTGGTAATGGATCATTTACAAGCGTAGAAGGATTTAACGATGCTCCGGCAGGAAATGGTGCAAGTTTTGACATTAATAGAAACAACGGTGTTTATACTATTAGTGCTATTAACACACCTGGTAGTGGTTATAAGATTGGAAATAGAATTACTATTGCAGGCAATAATTTAGGTGGAGAGTCTCCTGCAAATGATTTAATAGTGTCTGCTGATACAGTTGACGGTACTGGTGGTTTTACAACAGCAAGTGGAACAGGTTCCGCAAAAGCAGGTGATACAATAAGTGTTTATAGTACAATTTCGATGTCTGAATCAACAACAGGTGCTCTAGCACAAGGAAGTGATGTTGATTTTGATGCTCTAGCAACAATTAGTGTTGCGTTTGGTAGTCCTCATGGTCTACTACCAGGTTCAACATTTATTGTTAGTGTTGAATCAGGAGATGATTTAACTGATGGAACAGGAAACAATCACTACCTAGCGGCAGGATCATTTATTGCAACGGCAGTAAGTGCTTTAGATCAAATTTCGTATCAAGCACTGTCGGTTGGTGCTATCGATACTGGAACAAATAATGACAACCCAATTCGAGGAACAGTTTATCCTAGACCGGATGCATTCTTTGTACATAGACCATTTGACGGTGGTGTACAATTAGGAACAGGTTCACCGGTACATGGCGCACAGGCAATACGTCAAAGTAAAAAATATATTAGATACCAGTCAGGTAAAGGTATTATGTACACAACTGGTGCTTTGTTTGCACCAAGTTATGATATTTTAAATGCATCTGCAGACGGAACTGCGGTTAATAGTACAATTACAGTCACAACAGATGATGTAGATCACGGTCTACAAGTTGGAGCAACTATTCGAATTAAAGGTATTGAAACAGCAGGATATAACGGGCAGTATGCTGTAGATAGTGTTATTGACGAACGTAGTTTTACTGTAAGAGCAAAATATATCTTAGGTGATACTACTGCAACACTTACAGATAATCCACAGTGTCAAACTAGATTATGGCACGGTGCTGTTGTTAGAGCAGGAACATATGATGATCAAAATGGTATCTTCTTTGAATACACTGGTAAACACTTGTATTGTGTACAACGAAGTGCTACTTTCCAGTTATCGGGTACTTGTACAGCATATAAAGATCAAAACGAAATTACAGGAACAAATACTAGATTTCAAGACCAATTAAGTGTTGGTGATAGAATTGTTATTCGTGGTATGACTCACGTTGTGACAAAAGTTAACAATCAATCAAGTATTAACGTATCGCCTGACTATAGAGGTATTAGCAATATTAGTGGTGCTAAGATGGCTAAAGTTGTTGATAAAAAAGCAAGACAAGATCATTGGAATAGAGATAAGTGTGATGGAACAGGCAAATCGGGTTATGATTTAGATATTTCATATATGCAGATGATTGGAATTCAATACTCATGGTATGGTGCTGGATTTATTGATTATATGTTTAGAGGCAGTGATGGTAATTTTATCATGGCTCATAGAATGCGTAATTCAAATATTAACACAGAAGCATATATGAGAACAGGAAACCAACCTGTGCGTTATGAAGTCATTAACGAAAGTGCTATTGGTAAACTAAAATCAAATATCAGTTTTAGTGACACAAGTATTGAGTTAGAAGATGCTAGTGATTTTCCTGAAGATGGCGGTACAGTATACATTGACAACGAATTAATTACATATTCAAGTATTGACGGAAACACGTTAATCGGGTGTACACGTGAAGCACCATTACAGCAATTTGCTTCAGGTGCAACCAGAACATACACAGCAGGCCCAGCGGATTCGCACAGTGCTAAGACAGGAATGGTACTAGCAAGTAATACTACAACGCCAATTATTCAACACTGGGGTTCTTCGTTTATTACAGACGGTGGTTTTGATTCAGATAGAGGATTCTTATTCTCATATACTTCCACAGGTACACAGTTTAGTACAACACCATTTACGTCTTTCCTAATTAGACTAGCACCTAGTGTATCTAATGCACTAACAGGTGACTTGGGCGAAAGAGAACTTATTAACAGAGCACAGTTGCTACTAGAAGGTCTTGAAATTACTACAGAACCAAACGCTAGTGGACAAACAGGAAACATTGTTGTTGCAGGTGTGCTTAATCCGCAAAACTATCCAGTCAATCCAGATGACATTGGTTGGCAGGGTCTAACAGGTGTTGCACAAGGTGGACAGCCAAGTTTCGCACAGATTGCACCGGGTGGTTCTGTTAACTGGAACGGCGGCGCTTCAACAGTCACAACAACAGCAACAACACAGGCACCAATTACATTTAACGTTCAAGTATGGCAAAAATATAATACTAACCAATCGTATTGGAGATCAGTTTCAGATAGAAGACAAACACTGTATATTAAAGAAACTGACTATCTAGCAAATCAAGCGACAATTAATGATTCAATTGGTAAACCAATTACTGGTACAAATATTGCCGCAGGTACAACGATTACAAGAGTTAATACAGGTGACTTTTTATATGACCATGTCGCTGGACAGTATGTAAATGGTGTTAGGTTGGATATTAGTCAAAGACCAAGCGGTACAGTTGGCCAAAATACAGCAGTCACTACTACAATTACAAATACATTCAAAGATGCACCAACATCTGAAATGTATTTTACAAAAGCAACTTGGGAAGCATCAGGCGCAACACAAGGTACATCAGTAGCATCAAGTGAAACACGTTTTCCTGCTAACACATCTGTTTCTACAGTTGAACTAAAAGAATGGAACAACGTGGAATATTATGCAGTTTCATTCTCACAAAGTACAGATAGTAGTACTATTAATAAAGGTACTACAACAGTGACATTTGACTTTACAGCACCACCGTATGCACAACCAGGTGAAACAATATTTGGTTTTGTTGCTAGACCTGGAGAGCGTTCAACACTAGACTTGTCGTTCATTAAAGAATTAACTAATACCACACTAGGTGGTAGAGGTACATTCCCGAACGGTCCAGACGTACTAGCAATTAACGTGTATAAAACATCAGGTAGTGCTGTATCAGGCGAACTTATTCTACGTTGGTCAGAGGCACAAGCATAATGGAAATTACAGCAGATCTAATCAGAGCAATGAACGAAACATCTTGGATAGATGGAATTGGTACTATTATTGTACTATTGTTAGGCTATACGGCCTATCGTTGGATTAAAAAGAAAACTAAGTAGTTTGCGAATCGCCTGGTAAAATTCTATAGTTGTCAGCAACACTATCAGCAGTACTCACTTCAGTAATTGAACTGTTATCCTCTAATGCTTCTAATTGATGCGGCAATAATGGCGGGTTTCTCCAAACATCGCCGGGATTAAGTTCTTTTGTGTGCATAGTTGCAGTGCGTGGATCAATATAACGTAAAAGAAATTTTCCATTATTAACAAACCAACTTTCGTCTTTTTCCTTATGAAAGTGCATTGAAAACTTAGAGCCTTTCTTTTCAAAGAAAAGTATTTTGCCACAATACTTGTCGTTGGTTGCCCAAATTAATTCATACCCCCACGCTTTTTCAACTTTACCGTTTAAACGTTCTGGTGTATTTTCATCATTAGTAGGCATTAATATATTCCTTTACTGTCATATAATCGTTTATTTTACAATGTTTATTTAAATTTGTCAAGTCTGCACAAGTATATTCTTGATATTGTCCTTTTAAATTTTCTGGCATAGGAATAGTTTCTACTTTTGCTCCCCACTTATTTGCAATTACATCAGCAACTTCTTTAAAACTTGTAGTTGTTCCTGTGCCTACATTAAAAATACCACTAGTGTCTTGTGTTAACATTTCTTCATGTACTCGACATACATCGCTAACACAAACAAAATCTCTTACATACTTGTCACTGTTTTCAAATAATTTAATAACTTTATTATCTTTGGCTTGCTGTGTAAATTTATGCACAGGACTTGCTTGGTCGCCTTTATGATCTTCGTGCGGTCCGTAAACATTAAAGTATCTAAAACTTTGTACAAGCATATTAAAGTCATTTACTCCTGCTTCTTTTAACCAACGATCAATTAGATACTTTGTCCAAGCATATGGACTTTTTGGTAAACAGTTAGACTCTTCTTTAAATCCGTCTAAACCAGGACCATACACACTTGCTGAACTTGCAAGTTGTATATTAACACCCATTCTATCACAAATTTGTAAAAGATTCATTGTAAATTCGTAATTTTGTTTCATGATCTTTTCAACATCTGTTTCAGTTGTTGAACTAATTGCGCCAAGGTGTATAACCCAATCATATGTACTTGGGTCAGGTATAATACCATCTCCTTTCCATTCGAATCCTTCTACTGTGTGTCCTTTACTTACCAAATACGTTGATAAGTTTTGTCCTATAAATCCTTCGTTTCCTGTAATTAAAATATTCATGTAGCAAAATCCACCATAAAACTTCTTCTAGGTTCTTTAGCAGGATACACTCCGTGCCAAACGTCCCAATTAATTAATAATAATTTTCCTGGTTCTGGTTTAATTGTTTTGTGTTGATCGTCGTGTATAGTATAAAATAAACCATTAAGTGTTGTCAACTTATCTTCTTCAGGTTGTGTATCAAAATAAAGAATAGTTGCTACACTGTCTTGGTTGTGCCTATGTACAGTTTGATATCCATAATCTCTATAATAAACACCCCAAATGTTTAATATTTTTCCAAATGACCAATTAGGAATAATTTGTTGTATTGCTTTATTATAATCTTCTTTTAGTTTTACATCAAAAGAATTAGGAATACCAGGTTGGCCAATATCAAACCCTACTGTTGTTGACTGTGTTTTCCAGTTGTCAGAAGATTTGTTTGACCACTCATTATAAATCTCTTCGTAGTCTTTCCAGTTAGGCAAATATGCTTCAACAATCATTCTTTAATCCTTCCAATGATATCTGTTGTACTGTGACCTTCAATAGTTGGAAAAATTTTAACTTCAGCAAGTTCGTGTCCAACTGTTGTTTCTGTTGTATAGTCCCCACCTTTAACAATAATATCAGGCCTAATATCTTCTAATATTTGTTGCGGAGTATCTTCAGTAAAAACAACAACTTCATCGACCCATGGTAGCATTTCTAATTGTCGTTTTCTAATTAAAAAGTTATTAATAGGTCTTGTAGGACCTTTTAATCTTTTTACACTTTCATCATCATTAATACCAACAATAAGTTTTCTTCCTAGACTTTTTGAGTATTTTAATAACTCTAAATGTCCAGGGTGTAGTATATCAAATACACCGTTTGTCCAAACAATTCCTCTATTTAAATCTTCAAAAGAAACTAAATGCACACCTCTTTTTTCAACATTCCTAGCACTAGCATAACAGGCTAGTTTACAAGCATCAGGTATAGTCATGTTTTTTGTAGCATAAGCATACACTAACACTGCTAGGAATGTATCTCCTGCCCCCGTGACGTCAGCCACTTCTCTTACTTCTTCTTTAAAATGCCAATCATCTGTTTCGTTGATAACGTAAACACCGTTAGCACCGTCAGTCACTACTAACCAAGTCCAATAAAAATCATTTAATTTTTGTCTTGCTTTTGAAACTGAAAAATCTCCAAACCATGATCTAAACTCAAACATATTTGGTTTAACTAAAAATGCATCTTTATACATTTGTGGCATTTGCTTAGGATCAACAAAAACTTTTTTATTCTTTAATTTGCTCATTAATTCTAAGTCAATAACACCTTTATTATAATCGCTTATAACATAAAAATCTTCATTGTAATCTATTCTATTTTTTAAATCGCCAATGTAATGTTCTTCTCTATCCCATCTCATTATATGTTGTCCACCTTGGCCAACTAAACGAGTCTTTGTTGTAGTTGTTTTAGAATCAAGAACAATATTACTGCTTAACGTTGTATAATTTTTTAATAATTCTAAGACTTTAAACCCTTCTTTATCTTGAGAAAGTGCTGAGTACAAGTCTAGTTCTACATTTAAATTTGCAAGATTAAGTGCTAAATTTCCTGCACCACCTACACTGTATTCTTGACTTTCTTCTTTTAATACAGGTACCGGAGCCTCGGGACTGACACGATCAGCATTACCATAGATCCATCGATCTAACATTATGTCGCCAATAACTTTGATCATAAACTTTTAACTACTTCAACTATTGTTTCAATTTTTGTTTGATTTACTTTGCTTTGAAGTGTATTACGTAAGCCAACGTGTAAAGGTTTTGGATAATCTTTAGCATATGTCCATGCATATCCTGAATGCTCGTTGTTTAATGTAGGAATAAACTCTTTTTCTACTACAACAATATAAGTGTGAAAAAAGAACTTTTCGTCTTTTGAAGTATATAATTCTAAAGGAATAATTTTTTCAAATTTTGGAGTTTTGCCAACTTCCTCTAAGATTTCTCTTTCAAGTGCTTTCCAAGGCGTTTCGCCTTCTTCACTCATGCCACCAACAAGACCCCATTGGCCTGCTGTTTTATGTTTTGTTCTTTGTAGGAATAAAAAGCGACTGGTGTCCTTTGCATAAAACAATGCACCACTACAAATTATATCTTTTACAGAACTAGTCTCCATTCATCTGCCTCATATTCACCTTCAAAACTCTTCAGCCAAGCACCATTATCTAACTTGTACTGAATACCAGTATATGTATTAGTTATATACACTGGGTCTGGTGAGGAAGCAGAATCGGCTCCGCTATTTGTGCCACTTGCGTCTAACACAATTTCCCATTGTGTTCCAGTCCAAACTATAATGTCATTTTCTTCTGCTTTAAATACAGAACCATCAGCATTTTGCCAGGCATTTGCATTTGCGTCAGAACTATCACCTTTTACATTTGGATTAATTGGATTTAGTATTAGATATCTTGTTCCAGCACTTATTGTAGAGTAGTCTGGGGCATATTTTGTAGGATCAATAATAGCATCTATTGTTCCTCTACTATTAACACTGTCTGCTAATACTGTGTTTTCTGGAACAGTATCACTATCAATTGAAAGAACCATTTCGTTGTCATCTGTAGGGTTTAAACTAATTGTAGCAACAACTTCATTACCATCGCTCTTTAGTAATCTAATACTACTAGTACCGGCAGTGAATTTCCCTGGATATTGATCTAATAGTTTAAACCAACTAATAGGATCGCCTGTTCTAGTAAAGATACCTGTATTTGATTCTGAAACACCTTCTCCGGTATGCAGTAGTTTAGCAGTATTGTTTAATACAAGTAATTTAAAATCGCCTGGAGATTTAACAACTGTTGCCATTGGAATAGTTGCATCAATAAAGCCGTCACTAATACTTCCTGACTCATCAAAAATATTCATAATAATTTTTTCAATGACTCCAAGTTTTTTAACTTTAGCAGGAGGTGTAATCCATATAGGCATTGTAAATTCCATTTCACCTATATCAATTTCTGTTTCAGTTCCTTGCGGAATACTTCTAGTTGAATAGTTTACACTTGCTAGTTCAATTAAACTAAGTGAAGTCCAATCAACATAGTTGTTTGTTGTTTGTATTTCTAGTGCAGGGTTATATAGAACAAGTATTTGTTCCATAATTTGTAATTTTTGATCTGTATTAGTTGACCAAATATCTGCCTTCATTCTTAGTGTAAATGGTACAGGCATCAAACGTTCAACAGTATTACCAACCCCTTGAACATCTTCGTATTGCTGTGTTGCTTCGTTATAATCACGTTTTCTAAAATGTAATTTATCAACGTGTGTCGGACTTTGTACACGCTCACGTGCATACTCTAATCCTGTGATATAACAAGCAATACGAGGTGCACTAATAACTTTGTTTTCACTATTGTCACGAATAATGTGTGCTACTTGACGTGTTAAGTTTCCGTATGTAGCAGGAACTTTACGCAATGTACCAGCATTGTCTTTATAAGAAAAATTTGAAAAAGCACGAATAAACTGTGTGACAAATCTTCTTATTTGTCCGTCATAAAAATGATCCATTAATTATCTGCCTCCGGTTTAAGTGCTTCACTTAATGCAGTACGTACATTTTTTGTTTGTCCATCTTCAGTTCTAGTTGCATCTTCATTAACAAAGTCAGTGACATAACTGTTTTGAACTGTATTTGTAAGGCTCATTCTTGCTCCATCTTCAACTTTAATCCAATGATTGCCATCATATCTAAACAGTCTATTAGGATAGTAATCTGTTCTTAAATGGTATGCACCTTTAGCAGGACTATTTGGATATGAAGTACCAAATGTATATGGTGAACCATTAGCAGGTAAACCATCGCCGCCACCATATGCAATATAATAATTTCCGCCCGGTGTTTGTAGTGTAGGAGTGTTTACTCCGTCATCTTTAATATTTACATCACCTGCATCATCAGTTGGAACAACAAAAAATTCTTCTGTATCGTATCCTGTTTTTGGTGCGTCTGCTTCTGCTTGTGCAATAACTTGTTCGTTGATTTGCATTTCTTTTTCGTATGTTGAAAGCACATCACGTAATGTCTTACCTTCTTCACCTGATTCTTTGTCAAAAATATCTTTAAATTCTTGACTATCCATAATAGGTTTACATTTTGCACGTAATAAATGTGGATACCAAGTTTGTGAAAATCCTTCACTTGGACGACTTATATCTTCAATAACATAAAAGCGTTTTAGTGATACTTGAAAATCGTTTAATGCGTAATCATCTACTAAGTGAGGCAATTCTAAAACATCGCCACTCATTAGTTTTCTACCAATTGCTTCAACACTCTTGTTTAAGTGAAATGTAATAAACACAGTATCGTTTTGTAAAAATAAACCAAACTGTGATAAATCAAAGTCTAAATCTTGCACATTGTAAATTCCACGAAGTGTATATACATCGTCGGAATATTTTCTATCTCTATTTTCTAAAAATAGCAAATCTTGTATTTTTGTTTCAGGTATATCACTAACACCTTTTGGTTCTGCAGGTGTACCTACGCCTGGCTCAACAGGGCCTTCGTATTTGTGTACAAATATGTCTGTACCGCCGATCTGAAATGCTTCATATATGTTCTTATCTATAAAGCGATAGTCAGCGGATTTCTCTGGTTTGTATAAACTCAATCTTGGCATAACAAATGTATTTATTGGAAGTGCGATCGAATAAATAATTACATGAGCACACAATTAGATACCGCAAAAGCAAAACTTTTTAACTATGTTGGCAAAATGCTAGGTGATGGCATGATTGATGTTGAACTTGACGTTGATCACTATGAAGTTGCATTAGAAAAAGCATTAGGCAAATATAGACAAAGAGCAGAGAATTCTGTAGAAGAATCATACGCATTTTTAGAACTTCAGGAAGATACAAATGACTATATTTTACCTGATGAGATTCAAAGTGTAAAAGAAGTATTCCGCAGAAGTATTGGATCAAGAAGCGGTGGCGGACAAGGTGGTACTGTATTTGAACCATTTAACCTTGCATACACAAATACCTATCTATTAAGTTCAACACAAATGGGAGGACTAGCAACATACTTTGCTTTTGCTGGTTATCAAGAACTTGTAGGTAAAATGTTTGGCTCATTCATTAACTTTAAATTTGATCCTGTAAACCACAAACTAACAATTATGCAAAGACCACGGGGTGCTGAGTCTGTGATGTTAGCAGTGTATAATAAAAGACCAGATTTTGTTCTACTAGGTGATCCCTATGCAGGACAATGGTTAAAAGATTATACTCTAGCAACTTGCAAATATATGATTGGTGAAGCACGTGGTAAATTTGCAACAATCGCAACTCCTCAAGGCGGCACTAGTTTAAATGGTGATGCCCTTAAAGCAGATGCACAAGGTGATATTGAAAAATTAGAGCAAGATTTGGCAAATTATGTTGATGGTTCTACACCATTATCGTTCATAATTGGCTAAAAGTACTTGACTTTTTCATTCTAACAGCATATAATAAACTTTTACATGGGATACATAAACTTACTATGATTATTGGTTTCGTAGGCCTGATTGGGTCTGGAAAAGATACCTGTGCTGATACACTAGTCAGCGACGGGGGGTTTAAACGTGTTAGTTTTGCTACTACTCTTAAAGATGCTGTTTCAGCAGTATTTGGCTGGGATCGCGAAGCACTAGAAGGTAATACAGAAGAGTCACGTGCTTGGCGTGAAGAAGTAGATGAATGGTGGGCAGAAAAACTAGATATGCCTAAACTTACTCCGCGTTGGGTATTACAATACTGGGGTACAGATGTTCTACGTAAAGGATTTCATGACGACATATGGATTGCTAGTTTAGAAAGCAAACTATTACAAATGAAGCAAGATGCTGTTATTAGCGATGTACGTTTTCCCAACGAAATTAAAATGATCAAACGTTTGCGTGGTAAAGTATTCCGTGTTAAACGTGGGTCTGATCCTGAATGGTTTGAAGATGCATTAAAGCAAAACGAAGCAAACAAGATGTCAGAAACTACTAAAAATATGGTATGGGTTGACAAGATGCGAGAACATCACCCAGATGTACATATTAGCGAATATGCTTGGGTAGGCGAAAAAGTTGACGATGTTATTGAAAACGACGGTGATCTTGAAGACCTACATAACAAAGTTAGAAATCAGGTGTTAGGTCTCCCTGTTTCCAAATAGCACCCTGCATTTGCAATAATCTTTGACAATTAGCACATATAGTTTTTAAATTACTGTGTCTACAGTTGGATAAGTTTCCATCTATATGATACACGTTAAACTGTTCTTTGTGCTTACTAGTAAACCCGCACTTATCACATTTTTCTTTTTGTTCATACCCTGCTTGTTTCCAAAGTGGTATACCTGATGCCCTACCACTAGCACAGTGGTCACACTTGCTTCTATAGTATGCTTTTTTGCCCTTGTAGTAGTTAATAGCAACAGGACGTTTCCGGCATTGTTTACATAAAGGTCTACTCATAACTGTATTTAACACGCCCTTTTTTACCCCTTTTGATAGTGATTATTAGCGTACTTTTTCCTACAAATACATAAATACATTTAGATATAGAATTAAACCATACAAGGAGAATAGAACATGGCACTATCATCACCAGGCGTTGAAGTAAGTGTAATTGACGAAAGTTTCTATACCCCTGCCGCCGGTGCAACAACACCTTTAATTGTTGTCGCAACTGCTGAAAGCAAACCATCTGGCACAGGAACAGGAACTGCGGCAGGCACTACTGCGGCCAACAAGAACAAAGTATACCTAATTACAAGTCAAAGAGAGTTGACAGAAACTTTTGGTAATCCGACTTTCTACACAGACTCATCTAATAACCCACTACACGGAAATGAATTAAACGAGTATGGTTTACAAGCGGCTTATTCATATCTTGGAGTGGCTAACAGAGCGTATGTAGTAAGAGCGGATGTAGACCTAGGTCAACTAGAAGGAGATACAGATGCTCCTGCAGGTGCACCAGCAGACGGTACATACTGGTTTGACACAGACGATACATTATACGGACTTTTCCAGTGGAATGGTTCAACACAAACTTTTGCTAACAAAACACCAACTGTTATTAGTTCTTCATCAGATCTAACAGGTGTAAGCGGAGCAACATACACAGGCATTAAAGGTAGCGTAGGTGCTATTGGTGATTATGCTGTTGTTGTATGGAACACAGAAAATAAAATTTGGTACAAAAATGAGGACAATGTTTGGGTACAAGCAGGAACATACGATGAATCAGCATTTGATGCTGTTGGTTTTGATACTGCAACAACTTGGACTTCAACAACTTGGAAAACAAGTTGGCCAACAATTACTGCTACACTAACACCAAGTGCATTAGGTAGCACAAACGTTATTATTAACAATACACAAGTTAACAATGCAGGTGCAACACCAGCAACATTTGTACAAGCAATTAATGATGCTAGTATTCCAGGTGTTGGTGCTAAACTTGATTCTAATGATAGAGTTAAAATCTACTCAGACGGAACTTCAAGCACAGACGGTACAACAACTGACGGTGCAATTTTAATTGAAGAGGGGTCAGGCACAATTTTAACTGACTTAGGTATTGATGCTGGTTATTATCACTCACCTGAAGTACAAATTTCAGCACACAGTTCAGTTCCATTATGGAGAGCAACTGACAGAGTTGAAATTGCAGGTTCTTCATACAGTGGTTTAAGACCTACAGGTTCACTTTACATTAAAACAACTGAGCCTAACGTAGGTGCAAGTTGGAAAGTTAAATTATACAGTTCAGGAACTGGTTTGTTCTCAACTGTTGAAGCACCAATCTATAACACAAGAGCAGAAGCAATTAAAGCACTTGATTCAGAAGGTGGTCAAAATATTCCAACAGGAACAGTTTTTGTTTTAGCGAACACAACAGAAGATACTAAACCTTTAGCAGACTTTAAATTGTACAGAAGACTAGTTCCTAGTCCTACAAGTGCAACAACAGGAACTGCTAATCCAACTATTGGTGCAGGTACTAAAACATTTACAATTAGCGAAACAACTGCAAACTCGGACACATTTACAAGTTCAGGTGTAAGTTTCACAGGAACAGATATTGATTCATTTGTTGAAGCAATTAGTTCAGCAGGTTTAACTAACGTGACTGCTACTGTGACAGCAGATGGTAAGGCTAAAATTTCACATACACTAGGCGGAGAAATTAGACTAAAAGATGGTAGCGGTACACCACTTGCACAGATTGGTGTTAGTTCTTCACTAGATAATGTTTACGACGCTGGCTCTGAAAGTTCAGATGATTTTGTAATTTCTAACTGGAAACCATTATCATATGAAGCAAGTGCTGGTGCTCCAACAAGTGATCCAGAAGATGGTACATTATGGTACAACACAAACTTAGATGAAGTTGACATTATGGTACACAATGGAACAACTTGGAGAGGCTACATTAATGTTTACAGTGAATCAGATCCTGAAGGTCCAATCATTAGTGCTACTGAGCCAACACAACAAAGTGATGGTACTTCATTAGTAAACGGTGATCTTTGGATTGACACAGGCGATACTGAAACATATGGTCAGAAAATTTACAAGTACGATGGCTTAAATCTAGAATGGGTGGCAGTTGACACAACTGATCAAACATCAGAAGATGGTATTTTATTTGCAGATGCACGTTTTGGTAAAACAGGTGCAACAGGTGATACTAAAGCAGACATTACAGATATGTTAACTTCAGATTACTTAGATCCTGATGCTCCAGACCCAGCACTTTACCCAAGAGGTATGTTGCTATGGAACACAAGACGTTCTGGAAATAACGTTAAAATCTTTAGAACTACACACATTGACATCAATGAAAACTCTGGTAAGAATAAGAGATTTGAAGGTACAGGTTCAACATTTAATGGTGGATCTGAAGAGTCAATGGCATCTTATAAAGTTAATAGATGGGTAGGCTGGAACACAACTGCTGAAGATGGTTCAGGCTTATTTGGTAGAAAAGCACAACGTAAGACAGTGGTCGCGGCAATGAAGTCTATTGTTGATACTAATGACGATATTAGAGATGAAGAAACTAGAGCATACACATTGCTATCGGCTCCTGGTTATCCAGAGTTAACAAGCAATCTAGTATCACTAAACATTGACAGAGGTATCACAGGCTTTGTAGTAGCAGATACTCCGTTTAGATTGAAAGCAAGTGCAACAGAATTACAAGCATGGGGTAATAACTCAGCAAACGCACTAGCAGACGGTGAAGACGGGTTCTTAACATTCGATGAATATATGGCAACATTTTATCCATCAGGATTCACAACAGACCTAAATGGAAACAACATTGTTGTTCCACCAAGTCACATGATGCTACGTACTATTGCACTTAGCGATCAGGTATCGTTCCCATGGTTTGCACCAGCAGGAACAAGACGCGGTGGTATTAGCAATGCATCAAGTGTTGGATACATTAACAGCGAAAGCGAGTTTACTCCAGTATCACTAAACGACGGTGTTAGAGATACAATGCAAAGTGCTAAAATGAATCCAATTACGTTTATCACAGGAAGTGGTATTGTTAACTTTGGTCAGGTGACTAGAGCGAGAAATGCAAGTGCGTTAGATAGAATTAACGTAGCACGTTTAACTGCATATTTAAGACGTCAATTAAATCTACTTGCTAAACCGTTCTTGTTTGAACCAAACGATAAAATTACACGTGATGAGATCAAACAAGCGGCTGAAAGTTTATTACTTGAACTAGTAGGTCAAAGAGCACTGTATGACTTCTTAGTTGTTTGTGATGAAACAAACAACACTCCATCAAGAATTGATAGAAACGAGTTATACTTAGATGTAGCGATTGAACCAGTTAAGGCTGTGGAGTTTATTTACATTCCACTAAGACTTAAGAACACAGGTGAAATTGCAACTTTGGGGGCTCAATAATGAAGATAAATAAAACTGTAAAAGGAGCAAGATAATGGCAATTTCAAGTTTAAGTAGATTTACAGTTCCATTAGCAAGTGACCAATCAGCAAGTACACAAGGCTTGTTGATGCCAAAACTAAAGTATCGCTTTAGAGTATCACTTGAAAACTTTGGTGCTGGAAGTCCAACAGTAGAATTAACAAAGCAGGTAATTGATGTCACAAGACCTAACGTAAACTTTGAGTCTGTTGCAATTGACGTATACAACTCAAAAGTGTTTTACGCAGGTAAACATACATGGCAACCAATTACAATTACACTACGTGACGATGTGAACAACTCAGTTAACAAACTGTGTGGTGAGCAACTACAGAAGCAGTTCGACTTCTTCGAACAGTCAAGTGCGGCAAGTGGTGTTGATTACAAATTTAAAGGTAGAATCGAAATACTTGATGGTGGTAATGGCGCGAATGCTCCTAGCGTATTAGAAACCTTCGAGTTAGTAGGTTGCTTTGTACAAGACATTAACTACAACCAATTAGCATACAGTGATTCAAATCCAGTTGATATTCAACTACAGATTCAGTATGATAATGCTATCCAAACTAATGGTGCTGGTCAACCAAGCGGCTTAGGCGGCGCAATTGGCAGAACAATTAGAACTTTAGCAACTGGTTAATAACTATAATTAAAATTTAAGGTCGGTGACGTAAAAATCGCCGGCCTTTTTTTACGACTAAATAATAGTATGGCCAAGTTAACAAAATTTTTAGGAAATGTTTTCGGAGGTATTTTTGGTAGTGAAGGCGATATGCGTGATTATCAACACGCGGCTCGTTTGTTCACTGACGACTATATGCGTCTTGCACCAAAAGTACAATTTTTATATCATGTCACATTTAATATACAAAATGCGGCACTAAGATCACCTGACGGTATTTTTAATAAAGCAAGTCCACAAATTGAATGTGGTATGCTAGTTAAAGATGTAAAACTTCCGGGAATACAGGTACAAACAGATACAAAAAATCAATACGGTAAAAAAACAAATTATCAAACAGCAGTCACATATGCACCAGTCACAATTAACTTTCATGATGATAATGACGGATTAACAAGTGCATTTTGGCAACAGTATTTTAAAGCAAACTACAACGACAGTTTATATTGGCAGGAACTTTATAAGCAAACACCTTATCAAAATTCAGAACAATATGTTAAGTTTGGTTTAAACAGTGATAGAAATGTAAACTTTTTCCAAAACGAAGGTGTAAGCATTTATCAATTAAGTAGACATAGATTTTTTGAATTTACATTAATTAATCCAATGATACAAAGTTGGGATCCACCAAGCATGAGTGCTGGAAGTTCACAGCCTGCAGAAAATCAAATGACTGTGATCTATGAAGGTGTAAAATATGCAACAGGTAGAATTACAACAGATAATCCTACAGGATTTGCAACACTGCATTATGATAGAACACCAAGTCCATTAAGTGTAATGGGCGGAGGTAGTGGAGGACTGTTTGGTGCTAATGGAGTACTTGCTGGCGGCTTAGATGTTTTTGGTAGTATCTCAGATGGTTCTGCATTCGCTGATCCTTTTGCTTTTATTGGTACTGCTATTAAAGCAAAAAATACTATTGACAATGCTAAAAATTTAACTAAAGAAGGCATCAAAAGAGAAGTCACTGCTATTACTGAACAAAGTTTAACTAATACTGCAAGACAAACTTTAGATCAAAAAGGTGCTGACAAGTTTGATCAAGCAAAACGTACTAAAGCAGAAGCCGGTAATCCTTCAGGAACTCAACCCGGACAATTAAATAATAACGCAGGTACAAATAACAGTTCGTCTACTGCAAGTACAGAATCTGTAAAATAGGAATAAATTATGGGAACAGAAAATATTTACACTAATAATGTTTCAGCCAATAGTGCAGATACAACAACTGACTTTTTTAATAATTTTAATAGACAGCAAATTAATTTAAAAACATCAGATGTTGCCGCGTTTGTTAATATTTTAAAATCAAAAGGTATGGGCGAAGAAACTGCAAAAGAAACAACAAACATTATCTTAACACAGTGTAATATTGATGAACTTGATCCAATGGTAGTTTATGAAGAAATTAGACAAACACCTAATATGGAATTAACTGATCTCTTAGGAGAAATTTTAAATATTAATAGGCCAAAGTCTAGCACATTAGGTACTGCACGAGTAAGTGTTTGGAACAGTGCAAAAAGAAACATCATTGATAGTGGTGAGTAGTTATGGCCTTAAAGTTTGCTCAAGGCAGATTTGAAATGAAAAATCCCGACAAGTATGTTGGGATAAAAACACCAATGTACCGCAGTAGTTGGGAATGGCACTTTATGAAAATGTGTGACGAACATCCTGCTATTGCAAAATGGGCAAGTGAAAGTATAAAGATACCTTATAGAGATCCTCTTACAGGAAAGTATACAATTTATGTTCCAGACTTTTTTATTGTGTATGCTAATAAAAAAGGAAAAACAAAAGCAGAAATAATTGAAATAAAACCAGAGAATCAAACTGTACGTGAAAGTGTTGGTAAGAATACATATAATCAAGCACAGTTTATTAAAAATAAAGCAAAATGGGAAGCCGCGGCAAAGTATGCTAAACAAAATGGCGTGTTTTTTAGGATTGTGACAGAAAAAGATTTATTCCACCAAGGCAAAAGAAGGTAAGTAATAGTATGACAAAGAAACTAGAAGAGTTGTTAGAACTTCCAGAAGTTAAAGAAACAATGGAACAAGTTGAAGAACCTGCTCCAGACGTTAATACAATTAAACAAACCAAACAAATGGAACGTAGCATTGCAGAGTTTGATAAAATATCGGCGGCACTTCCTATGGTTAAAGGACTTGGTGAATTAGCAGATAAAGAACTAGATGAACTAGCAGATAAAGCCAAAACTACATATGAAGATCTAATGGATCTGGGTATGAATGTAGAAAGCCGCTATGCAGGACGTATTTTTGAAGTAGCAGGTACTATGCTTAAAAATGCTATTGATGCTAAGAGCCAAAAAATGGATAAAAAGTTAAAAATGATTGAATTACAACTTAAAAAGCAATCATTAGACCAAAAAATGGGCGATGGCGCTAATACTGTTGATAGTGAGGGCATTATCATAGATCGCAACTCGCTCATAGAAGAGATTTTAAATAAGAAAGAAGATAAATAACTGTATATATTAGGAGTTAACATGGATTTTAAAAAGTATCTTGCAGAAGCATCAAAACAATACGATTTTGTTATTAAACTGGCGGGCGAATTACCTGAAGGGTTTGACGACCGTTTAGAAACTGCACTTAAAAAGTTTGAAATTGCTAATCTATCTTCAGGTAAAAAAACTCCTATTCAAAGTTTACCTTTAGACTTTCCACAAAATCCAAACTCAGAAGTCACAGTTTATGAAACTACTTTAAACTATCCTACAACACAGGATCACCTAAGACATTACATTGCAAATTTCTGTAATGTAAGTGTTGAGAACTTAAGAGTTCGTAAGCCAGGTGAAGACTATGAGGAAATGCAAAAAGAATCAGACAATAAGCCATACGAAGCAAAACTTGGTGATCCAGAATACAAAGATGCACCTGATGTTAATAAAGATGAGTTAGTTGTCACAGAAAAAGGTAAAGAAACGTTTTTACAAAGTCTTGCTAAAGAAGCAAAAGAAAGACAATCAGGGGAATAATTATGGCAACATTTGAAATGCATGATGTATTAAAAAGATTACGTGAACTAGATGCAAAGAATCCTAACGTAGTGGATGCAATCGATAATACAACACGCATGAACGGTAGTGTTAATGAAGCACCGCTAACTAAACAACAAGCGGATGCAATGAGAGCAAGAGCGGCGGGTGCATTTGATGAATTAGATGCGGCTACTGTCAATACACGCACACAAACAACACCACAAACACAAACAACACCAGGTAAGCCAGTACAACCTAACCCTAACGCACAGAAGGCACAAGCACCTACTAGCAGATTTGCTAAACTTATTGGTAAAAAGGTGTTCGGCAGTGGAGAGATTGTAGACATTGCTGATGATTTAAAACGCATTACATTTAAAACTCCAACAGGAAAAAATCAAACAATTCCATTTCCTCAAGAGATGAACATTAATGGACAAAAGATTAAGTTCAATAATGCACAAGAGTATTTGAAGTGGAACTTAAATCAAGGGAACTTTGAAAGCATTGAACACGAGTCGGTTGAAGAAGGTAAGAAAGCAAAACCAGATTACTTAGACTTTGATAAAGATGGCGACAAAAAAGAGCCTATGAAAAAGGCACTTAAAGATAAAAAGAAAAAAGGACCTGTTAAAGAAGGCGTTGAGATGTGTCCAAAGGCTTGTTGCGGTAAGCCAGTCACAGAATGTAAATGCGGTCCAGATTGTGAACACTGCGATTGCTATGCTAAAAACAAAGCAATGAAAGAATCAGTAAACGAAGCAATTACTATTACTGCTGATAGTCCAGAAGACTTACCAGCACTACAAAGAATTATGCAACTTGCTGGAATGAAACCAGTAAGCCAAGACATGATGCCACAAGATGATGCACCTGACATGACTATGAAAGGTGATGACAACATTAACGGCAACTGCGGTTGTGGAGACACAGAAGAAGCAGAATACGAAAATCAGCCTAACGAACAGTACAGTGATGTTGAAGACATTACTAGACTAGCAGGACTTAATGGACTAAACGGCAGTAAGCATCCACAAGACTTACGTGTTAAAGATCCTGCACAACAAGAAGGTTATGCTAACTCAATGGGCAATGAGAAAGAAGGCGAAAAGTATTCAGACGAAGAATTAGAAGATGAATACGGTAAGACAGAACTTAAGAAATTGCCTCGCAAGTTTTCAAAGCAGGGAGATAACCCACTTGAAGATATTGAAGAAGCACTCAGGAGCGACTACATTTCGTTCATAAATGAAAGTTTAACACTGTCAACAGCAGACCAAAAAAAAAATTTAATTGAGTCAGGCTACGACAAACAATATCTAGAAACCTTAACTGAAGAAGAAATTTTAACCGAGTGGATCTGGTTTGTCCTTGGCGCTTTATTATTTGTCGGCGGCGTATATCTTACAGTTGATCAAGCAATTAATATGTACGAACAAGCCGGAAACGACTTTAGCATTTTTGTTGATGCTATTCCATTTGGACTTAGTGGCACTAGAGAATCATCTGCACAATGCGGTGCATTCTATAAACAAAACAAATACTTTAAACCAGGTTGGTGTCAATTTACACAAGATAATGGCGACGGTCCGGATCCAGCAATGGAAAGTGAACTTAATAGTTTCTACTTCTTTGTTGGGTTAACTTTTGTTGGCGGCGGAGGCATAAAAATTGGTTCTAAACTTGCATTATCGGCTAAAGCAAAAAAAGCAAAAGAAATGCAAGACTTAGGAAAAGGTATTGTTGACGAACTTGTTAATTCAAAAAAACTTGCTCAAGCAACACAAGCAACAGAAAAAACAAGTGCTGAAATCCTTGCAGAAGTTAAAAAACTTACTGCAAAAGCGGCAGAAGCACACAAGGCTGTTAAAGGATCTGAGTTAATGGTAGATTTAAATAATGTAGGACAAGTTGTTGTTAAAAACTTAAAAACTGGCGAATCACTATTTTTAGATCCAAAAAATAGAGAAGTTATTAATCTTCTTAAAAATGTTGGAAAAGAAGTTGACGATGTTTCTGCTGTTTGGAAGGCTCTTCAAACTGCGGCAAAAGGTCCGGGAGCAAGTAGAGGAGTGTCACCAAGCGGCATTACCCTTGTTCCATAATGCGTATATACGAACTAACAGAACGTAAACTTTCTAAGAAAGAAGAAAAGACCAAAGAAAAATACGTCAAAGGTATGAAAAAAGCCAAAGGCGATTTTAAAGACCGCTATGGCAAAGATGCAGAAGCAGTAATGTATGCTACTGCAACTAAGATGGCAAAGAAAAACTCTTAACCCCACAAAACCTCACTAAATATTAGTATGGCACAGACAGGAAAAAGTCTTGACGGTGTACTAGTTAAAAAAGCACACAGTAAGACAAGATATACAAAAGAACAAATTGAAGACCTTAAAGCCTGCATGGATCCAACTACTGGACCCAAGTACTTTATGGATAACTTCTTTTACATTCAACATCCTACTAAAGGTAAGTTGTTGTTTCAACCTTTTGAATTCCAAGAAAGACTTGTAGATTCATATCACAGTTATAGATTTAATATTAATATGCTACCAAGACAGACAGGTAAGTCTACAACGGCGGCAGGATATCTATTATGGTACGCAATGTTTAACCCTGATGTGACTGTGCTTATTGCGGCACACAAGTATGCAGGCGCTCAAGAAATCATGCATAGAATAAGATATGCATATGAAGACTGTCCAGATCATATACGTTGCGGTGTTGTATCGTATAACAAGGGATCAATGGAATTTGATAACGGATCACGTATTGTATCACAAACAACCACAGACAACACGGGACGAGGTATGTCAATATCTTTACTATACTGTGATGAGTTTGCATTCGTTAATCCTACTATTGCTAAAGAATTCTGGACTGCTATTTCACCTACACTAGCAACAGGTGGTAAAGCAATTATTACTTCAACACCAAACAGTGACGAAGATCAATTTGCACTTATTTGGACTGAAGCAACAAAAAGATTTGACGAACATGGTAATGATACTGAAGTTGGTATCAATGGCTTTTATGCGTTTACTGCTCATTGGAGTGAACATCCAGATCGAGATGATCAATGGGCGGCTGAAGAAAAATCACGTATTGGTGAAGAACGTTTCCGTCGAGAACACGAATGTGAATTCTTAATCTTTGACGAAACATTAATCAACAGTGTTCGACTTGCAGAACTTGAAGGTTTAGAACCTTCAAAAAGAATGGGTCAGACTAGGTGGTATAAAGATTGTAATCCTAAGATGACGTATGTTGTAAGTATGGACCCAAGTTTAGGTACAGGAGGAGACTATGCGGCAATTCAAGTATTTGAATTACCTACTTTTGAACAAGTAGCAGAGTGGCAACACAACACTACACCTATCCAAGGGCAAGTCAGGATATTAGCAGATATAACAAAAAATATAAAAGAACAATGCGAAGAACTGTCTGGCAGTTTGCCTCAGGTGTATTATTCAGTCGAAAATAACGCCATAGGCGAAGCCGCACTAGTGACCATCAATGACTACGGTGAAGAAAACATTTACGGTATGTTTTTGAGTGAGCCTATTAGAAAAGGCCATGTGCGAAAGTTTAGAAAAGGATTTAATACAACACACAAAACTAAAATGAGTGCTTGTGCTAAATTTAAGCACTTGCTAGAAACAAGCAAACTAAAAATTAAAAGTAAACCGCTTATTTCAGAACTTAAAGCATATGTAGCACACGGCACTACATTTGGTGCTAAGACAGGGGAACACGATGACCTTGTTAGTGCTACATTGCTTAACGTTCGAATGCAACAAATATTAGCGGATTGGGATCCAGCAATTTACGAGAAAATGAAGGACTTAGACACAGAAATGATAACACCAATGCCGGTGTTTGTTTCTTTCTAATAGTATAAATACATATATGAAGGGTTTAGATTCAATAGCATCATCTCTATTTGAGAAAATTAGATCACGTTTTCCACGCATTGAAATGGGTGACGAAAACGGTGCTCCTACTAGCGAGGAGAGCAAGGCACGATTCTTTGATTTTGACTATGTAGTCGATGGAGAGAATCAAGGTGCTGTAAGCATAAGCATTAAGGATCCTGATACATTAAAACTGTATTTTAGCCAGGGAATGCTCGAAAACGCTAACGAAGCAACAGAAGATGCATGGTATGATTTCTTAAAAGATATGAGATTCTTTTCTAAGAAACATATGATGGGATTTGATGCTAAGGATATTGCTAAAAGTAATTTAGACAAACGTGACTATAAATATTTAGGAAATAAAGTTCAGGAGTCAGCAATGTATGGTACTACAAAATCTAGTTATGAAAACTTAGATAGAACAAGATTAATTATTAGACATAAAAAGGAAATTAATGCAGAGCAAATGGGTGCTCGTGCTAGAAATATTCAAACACTTTTTATTGAAAACGAAGCAGGAGAAAGATTTAAGTATCCATACAATCACTTAGCAGGTGCTAGAGCAATGTCACGTCACGTTGCAAACGGCGGACTTCCACATGATGAGTTTGGTAAACACATTATTGAAACTTCATCAAACATTGCTAAACTAACAGCGTTCAAAAGATATGTACAAAACAAAGACTTTATGAATCAAACTTCAAATGATATTATTGAAGGTAGTAATGCTGAACTTGAAAACCTAAGAACACACATTAAAAAATTACAAACCCAATCATACTATACACAACAAAAAGAAAACTTTGTCGCAACTGATATGGACAACCAATTGGGTGATGACGTTGTAAACGATCTAACCAATGCATTTACTATTCCTCAATTTAATGAGGACCTAACTGATATGTTCCCATTACTACACAGTATTCATCAAAAGCGTATTAGTGAAACAACAGTAGATCTTGATAAACTTGCTAACGAAGGATTTGATCCAGAGCATTTTGATGGTGAAGTTGATTTCGAGGGTGTAGGTGATGACGGTGAAACTACAGGCTGTACTCTTTATTACACAGCAACAATAGTTGACGGCAGACCAGTTGTACATCCAAAGTCATTTCATTTAAGTTGTGCTATGGACGGTAATAGCAAACTAGGCTACGATGCTGATACGGATCTTGAAATGCAAGATCCAGACGAACTTATGGCCGCGGCACAAGAAGATGCAGACGATCGATGGGCAAACCGTGATAACAAATACGCACACGGTGAAGACATTGATGAATTTGAATCATGGGCAAACGATGTTGTTGACGAAAACTTAGACAACCAACGTATTGCTGTATTAAACAAACTTCTACAAAGAGACCTACCAGTTGGTCCAGATGGAACAAACGCAATTAGCAGTTTAGAAGGAATCATTGATGATATAACATTTGTAAATGACATCAAAGCACTAGCAGAAAAAGATGCTGATGCTGATGCTAAACCTTTGATTTACTCTTATGTTAAAAACAATATGCCAGAGGCTATGGATGACTTAGACTTTGGTGATATGTCTGAAGCAGATACAACAGATGTTGTAATTGGTAAAGACGGTTCTATGAGTCTTGCTGGACAAGAAGAAGAACCTAAAGACACTAAATCTTCTGCAGAAGAAGTATTAGAGTTTGTTCGCTCATTCTATGACAAAGAAACTGGAGCGTTTCCAAAAGGCGAAACAGGTGTGGTTATTTCCGCTCGTAAGCGTTTTGGTGATTCCGTAGGGGATCTAGTTGAAAAGTTTGTATCCAAACTGACCGGGAATAAGGTACAACTTGGCGACGAAGTAGAGGAAGAAAAGGGTGCTGAAAAAGACAACCACGGGTTTAGCGATAAACAAATTAAAATGGCTTATGGTGTGCTAAACGATAAACGCTACAAAGGCGGAAATTATAGTGGTGCTGTTGATACAATTGAAAAAATTGCAAAAGGTTTATCAGATCACCCTGGTGTGAAAAAAGCACTACGTAAGACAAACGAAGATCTAAATAGAATCAAAACACTTGCTGGAATCAGAAAATAACTGACTCATAAACATACTTAATAAGTAAGTGTATGTATCATATATTTGAAGACTTAATACCTAAAAGTATGCAGGACCATTTAGAAGCAATCTTTATGGATCCTTCTTTACCTTGGACTTGGCAGGATAACACAAGTGGCTTTTCTAGTTGGGAATTTCAATTCTTAGCAAATAAAGAAAAAATAAAAGAAAGTCCACAGTTTGTTCATGACATACTAAATCCTCAAACTGGCCATGCTAGCCAAACGTTTGAAATGATCAAACCTATCTTTTACTTTTTTGAAAAAGAAACGGGAATTCCTGTAAAAGAACTTACTCGAATTAAGGCCAATTTATTAACGCCAGACGGTTCAGATGAGACAATGTTTCATCCGCCACATATTGATCAACCATATGAAGAATCATTAAGTATGGTTTACTATGTTAATGAAGCAGATGGACCAACAAGAATTTTTGATAAAAATGTTGGAGCAAATCCATATGGGAAGCCAGACCATTTAGGTCCTCAAGATGATATGAAGGAACTGATTGCAAACGTTCCAAAAAAAGGATCAGCAATACTATTTCCATCAAACCAATTTCATGCAAGTGCAACACCAACAGTTGTACCAAGACGTATTGTAATCAATATGGTTTGGATGCCTGCATGGAATTTTTGGCAAACTTATCTTAAAAAGTAGTTGACTTTTAGATAAAGACTAAATATAATATAGATATGTTGTTAGAAAGACGTATCTACAACAGGCACATAAAGGCAAAATATAGGAGGCTTAAATTATGGCAACACTAGCAGAAATCCGTGCAAAATTACGTGAACAAGAAGATCGTAAAGGCGGCGGTAATCAAACAAGCGGCGGCGACAACGCAATTTACCCACATTGGAATATGGCAGAAGGTAGCGAAGCAGTACTTCGTTTCTTACCTGACGCTGATCCTGAAAACGTATTCTTTTGGAAAGAACGTTTAATGATCAAACTTCCTTTTGCGGGAATCAAAGGCCAAACTGACTCACGCCCAGTGACAGTTAACGTTCCATGTATGGAAATGTATGGCGAAACTTGCCCTGTACTTTCAGAAGTACGTGGTTGGTTTAAAGACCCTTCACTAGAAGACCAAGGTCGTAAATATTGGAAGAAACGTTCTTACATCTTCCAAGGTTTTGTAGCAGACAATCCTATCTCTGAAGATACTACTCCAGAGAATCCAATTAGACGTTTTATCATTGGACCACAAATTTTCCAAATCATTAAGGGTGCATTAATGGATCCTGAGATGGAAGAATTGCCAACTGATTATGCACGAGGTGTAGACTTCCGCATTAAGAAAACTTCTAAAGGTGGTTATGCTGATTACTCAACATCACAATGGTCACGTAGAGAACGTGCTTTAACTGATGAAGAGAAAGCGGCAGTTGACTCACATGGATTGTACAATCTAAATGATTTCCTTCCTAAGAAACCAACTGAAGTTGAAGTTAAGGTTATTCAAGAGATGTTTGAAGCATCTGTTGATGGCGAAGCATATGATCCAGATAAATGGGGTCAGTACTTTCGTGCTCCAGGCATGAGTGCTCCAACTGGTGATCCAAATAGTGCTAAACCAACTCAACCAGTAGCAGAGTCTAAGCCTGCTCCGATGACAGCACCTGAAGAAGATGCTAATGCTGGAGTGACTAGAGACGAAACAGGAACAGTTGAAACAACTGCAACTGCTGATACTGATGATAAACCTTCAAGTGAACGTGCTCAAGACATTTTGAACATGATCCGTTCACGTCAATCGTAAGGAGTAATCATGGCGAAACCATTTGATGTATCAAAGTTTCGTAAGGGTCTGACCAAGTCCATTCAAGGACTTGGTGTAGGCTTTAACGATCCAACCGATTGGGTATCAACCGGCAACTTTGCACTAAACTATCTTATTAGTGGTGACTTCCATAAGGGTGTTCCGCTAGGTAAGGTCACAGTGTTTGCAGGTGAATCCGGTGCAGGTAAATCATACTTCGCAAGTGCTAACATTGTTAAAGCGGCACAAGAACAAGGTATCTTTGTTGTGCTAATTGATAGTGAAAATGCACTTGATGAAAAATGGTTGCAGGCACTTAATGTTGACACAAGTGAAGAAAAATTGTTAAAGTTATCGATGAGTATGATCGATGATGTAGCAAAAACTATTTCAAACTTTATGAAAGAGTATCGTGATGATTACGATGCTATGGATCCAGCGGATCGTCCTAAAGTATTGTTTGTAGTTGATTCACTTGGTATGCTACTAACACCAACAGATGTTGATCAGTTTGATAAAGGTGATTTGAAAGGTGATATGGGCCGTAAGCCTAAGGCACTAACTGCACTTGTAAGAAACTGTGTTAATATGTTTGGTAGTTATAACGTAGGACTTGTAGCAACTAACCACACTTACGCATCGCAAGATATGTTTGACCCAGATGACAAAATCTCAGGCGGTCAAGGCTTTATCTATGCATCTTCAATTGTTGTAGCAATGAAAAAACTAAAACTAAAAGAAGATGAAGATGGTAAAAAGGTCACAGATGTACGTGGTATCAGAGCCGCTTGTAAGGTAATGAAAACACGATACGCAAAACCTTTTGAAGGTGTACAAGTAAAGATTCCATACGAAACAGGTATGAATCCTTACAGTGGATTAGTTGAATTGTTTGAAAAACAAGGACTATTAAAACAACAAGGAAATAGACTTAAATTTGTAGATTCACAAGGTGAAGAACACTTACACTATCGTAAAGATTGGGACGGTGAACAACTTGAAATCATTATGAAAGATTATTCTGCCAACGGTGATAAGTATAACGAACTCGACAACGATTCAGAAAAAGAATCGCAAGTTGATGATGTTGAACCCGTTGAACAGGAGACTCTAAGTGAATCTAAGTGAAGAACAGTTAATTGACCTATGGGATTCGTTTGCTGACTTTATAGACGTAAAAAATAAACAAGACAGTGCTATGAAGTTTGTAAACTGGTGTGTAGATAACGGTGCTGAAGAATCCGTTTTGTATGCTATGGGCGACCAGGATCCATACCTTAAAGAAGCCGTAGAAGAAGTATACGGCTCAGAAGGTGTATACGATAATGACTACGATGATGAAGACTATGATGATAGATACGATTCGGAAGATTATTAGATGATAAATTGGTATTCAAGGATATCGCAAGACATTTCTAACATTCCTGATGCTATTATATGGTATGAGGAACAAATGCAAGAAGCCAGAATTGAGTGTTCTTTAAAGGGAAACCTTGAAAAGAATGCTGGAAACCTTCCTGGTGTTGTAGAAAAGCGTTTTGGACAACTACAAGAGATCGAAGCGATCCTTGAATACCTAAACATCGAACTTCGAAGAACACGATCAAAATTCTTTAAAACATATTTAGAATCTTATCAAAGAGCATTAAGTAGCCGCGACGTTGAAAAATATGTTGACGGTGAATCAGACGTTGTTGATATGGAAAAAATTATCAACGAGTTTGCACTGCTACGTAATAAGTGGTTAGGAATCTTAAAAGGCCTTGATCAAAAGCAATGGCAGATAACTAATATTACGAAACTACGTGTAGCAGGAATGGAAGATGCATCAATTTGATGTTATAATACTTAACAATACCACAACTACTGAAAAAACATATCAAGATTGTTATGATCGCTTTGTTGAATTAGGTTATAATAGAGATAATATTCAAAGCATAATAACACTAAACCCTTTATCACAAAATCTAATAAGCAGTACACACGGAAAGTACAAAAACTACAGAATGTCTAAACACAAGACAGATTCTGATTTTGAAAAGTTTTATAATCACTTTCGTGCATGGAAGAAGTGTATTGAATTAGATAAATCTGTTTTAATAACAGAAGATTACCGCTGGCAACAGTGGCCAATTCCTGGAAACATAAATGAACATTATACAGAAGTTCTCAATCTAAGTGCAGGTGAATGGGAATTTGAAAATAGTATTGTTAGTTTAGAAAATCATAATAACTGGCATATTGGACAGCATGACGACTATAATGCAGGGTTTGTTCCTAGAAGTTTATCTAACTTTGATGCATATCTAATAACCCCGTTAGGATGTAAAAAAGCATTAGATATAGTTGTTAAGTATGGTTATATGATACCGCGTGTTATGTTTAATAGTGTACTGTTTGACGTAAAATATTTTAAAAGGAAATTGTTTATATAATGAAAATAGCATGGTCAGGATTAGCAGACGAAGGATATTGGAACCTAATTGCACAGCATTGTTTACCAAGTTGGGAACAGTTGCCTGGAGATAAATTTATTATTCATGATAGTAATAAGATCAATCTTAAACAAACAAAAATAATTGAATTAGAATCTGTTTTAGATAGAAACTGCTCTTTTTTAAAACACCCGCGTACAGTAAGGAAGTCTACAAACTTTTGGAAAAAAATGCAAAGCCAAGTATGGGCATTTCGAAATCTAAAAGAGTATGATTACATAATTTTGTTAGATACTGACATAGAAGTTATAAATTTTGATGAAGAAAAACTATATAATGAGATAGAACAATTTAAGCAATCAAAATTATTATGGGGGTGTGGCACATCTAAACAAGATAAGCACGACAGCGGATTCATTATGTTAGATCCTAACTGCAAAGACACAGAAGTGTTAATCAATACATACGAAAACTTATGGAACAGTGGTAAAATATTTGACTTGTATCGTCCATATGACGGTGATGCTGTTGAAAGTTTATTTGATGATTATCCAAGATATAAAATAAGAAATACAGATTGTGAAAGAGGGTTTCATTATTACGATACAGGGTTTTTGCATTACGGTAGCAAAACTCCTAAAGAATTACGTAAAAATATGACCGGAAATGAAATATTTGAAGACATAATCAGCATTGCTCTTAGCAAAACTAATACCAAATAAATATTAACATGAAGATAGTATTAGTCACAGGAGGCTTTGATCCTTTACACTCAGGACACATTGCCTATTTTAAAGCCGCAAAAGAACTAGGAGATTATCTAGTTGTTGGTGTTAACTCAGATGATTGGTTAACACGTAAAAAAGGCAAGCCATTTATGCCTTTTGAGGAACGTGCAACTATTATTGAAAACCTTTCAGTAGTTGACAAAGTTATTGATTTTGACGATAGCGATAACACTGCTAACGATGCTATTCAGCAAGTACTTAACGAACACAACTTTTTAAGCGATAGTGTTATCTTTGCTAATGGTGGAGATAGAACTAAAACAAACATTCCTGAGATGTTAATTGACGATAGTAGACTATCATTTCAATTTGGTGTAGGCGGCAGTGATAAAAAGAATTCAAGCAGTTGGATACTAGAAGATTATAAGTATCCTAAAACTGAACGCCCATGGGGATATTACAGAGTTTTATTTGGTGTTGGCAACGAAGTTAAATTAAAAGAACTTACAGTCGATCCGGGTAAACGGTTGAGTATGCAAAAACATAAACACAGAAACGAACTATGGTTTGTAAGTGAAGGAACTGCAACAGTTAATACTATTGACGGCTCAACTGACTTAGAAGAAATGGATACGCTTAATAGATTTGATAAATTAAATATAGGCGTTGGGGAATGGCACCAATTAGAAAATAAAACAAAAAAGCCGTTAAGAATTATTGAAATACAATACGGTGATAATTGTATTGAAGATGATATAAGTCGTATAGGTGTAAGCGACGATTACGGGAAAGAAGGAAAATAACATGAATACTGTGTTTATAGGCTACGATAGCCGTGAACCTATTGCTAGTGATGTTTGCGAATATAGTTTATGTCATAGCACTGAAGAAATAATCGACGTTAAGCATTTAAAACAACACGAGTTAAGAAATCAAGGAATTTACACACGATCAGTTGACAAATTAAGTTCAACTGAATTTACATTTACACGTTTTCTTATTCCGTTCCTAATGAACTATAAGGGTTGGGCAGTTTTTTGTGATTGTGATTTTTTATGGTTAGAAGATATTGATAAATTATTTGCACAACGTGATGACAAGTATGCTGTTATGGTTGCTAAACACGAATATAATGTAAAAGAGGGAACAAAGATGGATGGTAAAGCACAACTACCATATCCACGTAAAAACTGGAGTTCGATGATTCTTTGGAATTGCGGACATCCTAGCAACGCACGACTTATTCCTAGTATGGTAAACAAAGAAACAGGACAATTCTTACATCGCTTTAGTTGGTTGAAAGATAAAGAAATAGGCGAAGTAAGTCACGAGTGGAATTGGTTAGTCGGTTGGTATAACGAGTCAAAAGACGGCAAACCTAAAGCATTACATTACACCGAAGGCGGTCCTTGGTTTGAAAATTGTAAAGATGTTGAATATGGTGACCAGTGGATTGAAAGAGCAAATAAAGTAAATCCTAACTGGAAACCAATTTAATGAAGTTTATAAGCAAAGGCGGAACCGACGAATATGTCAATATGTTTGCATCAAGTTTTGATCAGCACGGTTCAATAAATTTAGACAACTTTGATTATAATAATTCTTCTGATCCTATTGTTTTAAGAGGAATTCTTCGTCACGACATTATGAAAAAGTGTTGGGAAGATAAACGAGACTTTTATTACATTGATAGTGGATATATGGGTAATTATAAATCTCCTATTAATCCTATGGGTTATAAAATTTTTCACAGAATTGTAAAAAATGATTTACAACATAACGTCATTGTTGAACGCCCGAGTGATAGATGGGAAGCATTAAAGTATAAAATTCCAAAATGGAAGAAAGATGGGCGTAATATTCTTGTTGTTATGCCTAGTGAAAAACCTGCTATATTCTATGATATAAATCTTCAAGAATGGAAGAACACTGTATTAACTAATTTAAAAAAGTTTACTGATAGACCAATTATTGTTCGAGAAAAAGAAAAGAGAAAAGTCAGACTTAGTAAATCTATCTACGAAGAACTAGATAATGCATTTGCTGTGGTCACTTTGCAAAGTGTAGCCGCTACTGAAGCCATACTTTACGGTGTTCCTGCGTTTACACTAGCACCAAACGCCGCATCATTATTATCGTCGTCTAGTTTAGAAGGTATTGAACACCCGTTATACCCAGACTCAGACTTTGTTTATAAGTGGGCGTGTCATCTAGCCTATGGACAGTTTCATAATAGTGAGTTAAAAGACGGTACAGCAAGAAAGATACTAGAATTATGAAAATTTTAGCGGTCACTACACAAAATAAAGCATACTATGATAAACTAGGCAAGGATAGTATTGACTCTTTTGTAAAATATTGGCCAAAAGATGTGACTCTTCATGTTTTTGCTGAAGACTTTATGTTAGAAAATCACGATAATGTAATGTATCACAGTTTTGACGAACTAGACGAAGATTTTAGAGAATTTCAAACCAAAGATTACAAAAAACGTGTTAAAATTTTTAGTTATAAAGCATTTAGTTGGTTAAGAGCCTGTCAATTTGAAGGTACTGATCGTTTAATTTGGATTGATAGTGATGTAATTACCTATAAACCTATTCCTAAAGAATTTTTATGGAAATTATGTCCAGATAATGTACTTGCAACATACATGGCTGTTGTTTATGACCATAAAAAAGTAAAAGGCGAAGGATTTAAGAAAATAAAACCTGTTCTTTGTGGTGAAACAGGCTTTTATGTTATCAATAGACATCATTACTATTACGAAGACTTCATAAATCGCTACCGTGAGTACTATATGAGAGGATATGGTGAAAGTTTAAGACGTTTTTATGACGGAGATGTGTTTGGTGCAGTAGTAAGTGAGTTTGAAAGCCATGGGAAGATCTTTAGAGACCTTGGAAATCGTCATCATAACACCATTTTTAAGCACACAATCCTAGCAGAGTACATGACCCACTATAAAGGCAAAGTCAAGAAAAGCGAAGACTTTGAGATAAGGAAATAATTACTAGTATGAAAAAGAAAGCAGTTGTAATACATCGTAGAGACCCAAATAATATTGGCGATATTATGTCAGATCCGTTGCAATATTTTTTAAATGACGACGAATATGAAAAAATTGATATTGTTAACATTGGCAGACAACAATATCCAGATGACCTTCCAGTAATATTTGGTGGTGGTGGTTTGTTAGCCAATGAATTTTTTGGTGAATCAATGGATTTAGTTTTTAATCATCCAGATATTAACCAGTTAGAAGAAATGTGGGATCATAGATGGAGATTATGTAATACAAAATATCAAAAGTTATACGAAGCATTTAACAAAAATTTAAAAGATCATCTTACAAATGCTATTAGAGAGATTGAACAAAACGTTTCAACTAAAAGAATAGTTTGGGGTGCAGGACATAATCAACGAGATTATAATCCAAGCACAAGTGATGATGCAAGATACCCTAAAAAACTCAAAGATTACGATATGATTGGTATTAGAGATTATTGGGACGATTCTTGGAAAGCAAGAAATCCACTTTTTGATTGGGTGCCTTGTGCAAGTTGTATGCATCCGGCTTTTAATAAAAAATATGAAATTAAGAATGATGTAATTGTGTTCGAACACAAGAAACAACTAATAAAAGGTAATGATTTTGGAAATGGTGCAGTACCAAGATTTGTAAATTCTGGTGCTAACATGGACCAAACAATTGAATTACTAGGGTCAGCAAATACTATTTTAACAAACAGTTATCACGGAGCATATTGGGGTACACTTTTAGGTAAAAAAGTTATTGTACTTTCGCCGTGGAGTTCTAAATTCTACACATTAAAACACAAACCTTACTTAAAAGCCAAACCAGCCGGTTGGGAAGAAATGTTAGATGAAGTGTCTACACATCCTAATGCTCTTGCTGAATGCAGACAAGCAACAAACGACTTTTGGACTAGAGTCAAGGCAGTGTTATAATGAAAGTAGTAAGTTTTTTAGGAGGTATTCCGCCTCGAAATAACAATCCAGCAAAACCAGCAATGCTTCATGCATATGTCCAGGGTGTAAATGCCGCAGGTGACGTGGGCATTGCACACGAAGGAACAACATACGAAGAGTGTGATGTTGCAGTACTTCAAGGATTTGTACACGAGCACGGAAAAAATGCACCGCATTTGGCTTTTAGACAACTAGTACATACACGCAATACTGTAAAACCTAAACGTTGTGTTATTATTGATAGTAATATGTTCAGTTATGCTACTGGAAAGTTTAACGATAGTGAACTAATACGTTTTAGTTATGACGGTGTATTTCCAGCAACCGGTGACTACTGTAATTACGATGTTGAAACACCAGAACATTGGGATAGATTAAGAAATAGATACGGTTTAGAATTACTTCCATATACTAATAAAGGAAAACACGTTTTAATTTGTTTGCAAAGAAATGGTGGTTGGAGTATGCGTGGCGAACACGTAATTGATTGGCTTAGAGAAACATTATCTACATTAAGAAAGCATACTGATAGGCCAATAAAAATTCGTTGTCATCCGGGAGATAAAACTGCATTACATTACGGAAAACAAATTGAAAAAGAATTTGGTGTTCGTGTAAGCGATACTACAAAAGTTTCTTTATTGGATGATTTAGATAAGTGTTGGGCAATGGTTGTTAAGAATAGTAGTCCAACAGTTGCGTCACTAATGAACGGTGTTCCAATCTTTGTGACTGATCGCAACTATTGTCAAGCAGGACCGTTAGCAAATACAGACCTTACTCAAATTGAAAATCCAACACGTCCTGATAGAGAAAAGTGGTTATGGAAACTTTGTGCTAGTCATTGGAACTTAGACGATCTAAAAAATGGCAACTGTTGGCGCCATATGAAAAAATACGTCTAATTAGGGATCAACATAAAGTCATCTTTACGTTGTTCTGCAAACTTATACCCCCAACTTTCAACTAATTTTACAGTATCAATACTGCTACGTCGTACAGTTGTTTTCTTGCTTCGTGTGACTTCTAGTGCAACTACAGGTTTACATCTTTTAATAGTTTCTTCTGCACCAGCAAGTACAAATTCTTCAAAACCTTCTACATCAATTTTTATTAAATCAATTCTATCATAATTAAAACTGTCAAGGGTTCTAATAGGAATTTCAACAATTTCTACCATATGTTGTTTAGGATGTTTACCTGCTAGATACAACTCTAACTGCTCAGGATCATTAATAATTTGACTGTGTCCTGCTGTCTTTTTTCTACGTTTAGCATACATCTTATCATTTGTTTCACCTAAGCCACAGTCATGTAATACAATATTATCATAGCCTTCACAGTTTAATTTTAAACAATCAAATGTTTTAGGAATAACTTCAAATGCTTCTACTGTGTCATAAAACTTTGACATAGCAGTTGCCATAAATCCATAATTAGCACCAATGTCAACAAATACTCCTCGTTTATCTTCAGGTACAAACTTGTTTAAGTATAAAGGAAAGTTTCCTTGCCAACTAGGATCACCACGCATGGCTACCTCTGTATACTTCATCATATTTTGTTCTTCGTCACATATCCACCAATCGCCTGATTTTTTCATTATTTGTCTCCTCGTAAGTGCTTTCCGTATCTATCTTTATACCAAGGACTAAACAAGTTATATTTTAAAAATTCTTTTAATAATAAAGAATCTACTTGTAAATCTGTTTCCAGTTGACGTCCTTGAATTTTCTTTTTTCTAACCACTCTATTCCAGTCTTGTATTGTTTGCACCTTAGTGGCGATTTGTGCATAACTCATTCCTGCTTTGCGTTCCCAGTCCATTGCATTTTTAATGTTTGCAATTTTTTCTGTACGTTGTGTATCATTTCCAAAATAACTAAAATGCCAACCGTTTTTAATTACAGTGTGTCTTTTAAAAGCACCTGCTTTTGTGTACTTGAACGCACCTGTGCTTAATGGCTTTTCTTCTGGTAGGTTTTCTAAATTAGTAATTCGTGTACCTGGCCAATTACGCATACGTGCATACCAATCAAGATATACAACTCTTAAATCTTGATCACAAACAATTTGTTTTTCGCCTGCTTTTAACAAACGTTTAATTTCTGCCAATCCTCTTTTATCCCAAATTTCATCTAGGTCACTGTAAAAGAAAATTGCTTTATCAGTTATTTTACGTGCTTCATATACTAAATGATCACGTGTAATATTTTGTATTGTTTTAAGATTTGTGTGTTCTTCACTATCTAAATATTCATCAGGATGTTCAACCCATTTATATATAATTTTATCTTTAATTGTTTGCGGTAATGATTCTAAAACTTCTAAAAACTTTTGTTTGTTTGGACGACATCTCCATGTTTGATTACTTTCTACAATAATAAACTTATCTACTACATCACTTAGGTAATTAAGTCTAATAGTACACAACTCTTTTTCGTTAAAGTAAGGAAAAGCATCAATGATCATATTATGTCCTAAAAATAATTGGCTGAATGTGATCTACTTTTTGACCTAACTTAAATTCTTTTTTCATTTTTTGTTTGTGTGGCATAAAAGTGTACACTGTGTCGTCTTTTAATTCTTTAATTGCATTTAAGTCCCAAGCAACTTGTGGAAGTTTATGTTTATGAATATATTCGTCTACATATCTTTTTACATCAGGAATTTGATAGTCATCAAACACAACAACTTTACTCATCTCAAGTTTTTCGTGATCGTGTTTTACAGATTCATAACTGTGTCCGCCATCAATGTAAACTAAATCATACTTGCTTTCTTTTAGGGTATCTTGTGTCCATCCTTTAACAAGTTCGTATGTAAATCTTTTATTAGATATTCTTTTTAATAAATGGTTTGCGTAAGTATAGTCGCCCGGACCTTTACCGTTAATCTCTTTTAAATCTGTATCTTGATCTGCAAGTTCAAATGCATCATAGCCAACATAGTGTAATTTGCTAGAATGATTATCAAGTACATACTTACATAATTGTTCTGCTGTCTTACCTCTATGTGTTCCTATTTCACAAATTGTTAGTTCTTCGCTGTCACTAAACACCTTGTCTAGTAATTGCATCCACGGCACAAACAGATGTTTTTTCATTTCCAATAACTCTCAGTGCGTTCTACTTTAAGATCTTTATTATAGGATTTTCCATCTACTTTTCTATTACCTTTCATATGGTCAATGTATGCACCAATACTACTGTTGATAATAGGGTGTCCTTCTCCTTGGATTGAAACATTACTTAAACTATGTTCCATAAAGCCTTCTACATTTCTAAACTCTTTTACAATTTCATAAAACACAAAACTGTCGTGCCATTCTTTCATTGTAAAAATTCCTTCCTCTGCATGATCCCAAACCCATTGGAATCTACTTAAGAAACGTTTAACAACTTCTTCTTTAATTGCCATAGAATAAAACCCGCATTCTGGCCATTTTGGTTCTCTACTAAAATAACAAATATGTTTGTTTGCTGGAACAAAGTTTTCTAAAAAATTAATTGGCATTGCACTATGACACAGTGTATCAGCGTCCATCCAAATTAATGTATCCACATCTGATCCTTCTAAACTTTTTGCACAATCAAATATTGCAAAAACTTTATGACAAAAACGAATAGCGTCCCATTTAAATCCTTTGTGTGAATCTACTCTACCTTTTGGATTTTCTTTACCATTTGCTTTAGGTACATCTTTCCATTTTGCTTTAAACTTTACAATACCCGGATTCTCCATCAAGTTTCTAATATGAATATTAGTTTTAGTGTGTAGTGGTGCACAGTTTTCTGCGTACACATATAAATCGATTTCTTCGGGCCAATTTTTTTCAAAACTGTCGATCATATTCTGCCCGTACAAGTTCATACCATCTTCATTGAACGTTGTGACTACCGCAAATTTTCTTGACATTTTATCCTCTAATAAATATAATATACGTATATTTAGTAGGTATTAGATGAAGTTCAAATTATTCAGAGAGAATGGTGCATTAAACAGTCAACCTGTGTTTGATGCATTTAGCACAGGATTAACACAATTAGGCCATACAGAACACGAAGATTTTGATGTGGCTGTTATTTGGAGTGTTCTGTGGAACGGTCGTATGTCAAAGAATAAACCAATTTGGGATTATTGTCAGCAAAATAATAAACCTGTAATTGTTTTAGAAGTTGGCGGAATTAAAAGAGGCACAACATGGAAGGTAGGTATAAATGGAATCAATAGAGATGCTTTTTTTGGCAATAGCGGTAATGATAGCAGTCGGGCTCAACGACTCGGATTAGAACTAAAACCCTGGACAACTGGAAAACATATTGTTGTATGTGGTCAACATGATAAGAGTCATCAATGGAGAGATATGCCTCCTATGAGTGCGTGGGTTTCTAACGTTATTGACGAAATTAGAAAACACACAGACATGACTGTTTACTTTAGACCACATCCACGTTGTACATTGCCTGGCATTGAACACGAGTTTAAAAATGTATACAGGCAAATACCAATACACATTACAGGCACATATGATGATTTTGATTTTTCATTTAAAGATGCTCACGCAGTTGTAAGTTGGACTAGTAATCCAGGAATACAAAGTATTATAGGTGGAGTTCCTGCTTTTGTTGGCCCTAGTAGTTTAGCATGGCCAGTTGCTAATCAAACATTTGATACTATTGTAAATCCAATCAAACCCGACAGAGAGCAATGGCTCAACGATTACGCACATACAGAATGGACAGTTGAAGAAATAGCAACTGGAAAACCTTTGGAAAGATTAATGCCAAAATTGGTTGACTTTTCATAGGAATCTGTTATAATATAAGATATATAATTAATAAACATTGGTGACATAGTCATGGTGAATTCCACATTACCCGAAGGGGCAACTAACACAATCGACGACGCAATCATGTTTCTTGGAGGACGTGGTATTGGATACACTAACTCTTGGGAAATAACAACAATAGCAATTAATCAATACGACTTGCCTATTGTAAAAAGTCTTTCTGAACAACTTGAAAGAGGTCTTGCGTTGACTGAGAAACAAGGAACTATTGGTGTTAGACTTGTAAAAAATTATCAACCAATTCTTAAAAAATATGGGTTTGATACAGACGAATTACTTACAAAGAAACCTTTTTCAAAACCATTTAGAGTTATTGATAAAACAAAAACACTACACATTGATGGAGAGTATATTGTTTGTAAAAGTCCATTCATTGCTGACCTAGTTAACAAATTTAAGAAAAGAAAGAAGCCTAGTTATACCGCAGGAGTATATGACGGTGAAAACAAATCGTGGTCGTTTCAACTTAATGAAACAAACGTGCAGTTTTTATTAAATGCTACAAAAGGTAAGGGGTTTGACATTGATCCTCAACTTAAAAAAATTGAAGATAAAACAAAACAAATTAAGCACGACGGATTAGACTATTATCCTGTTCTTACGCATGATAATAAATTTATTGTTAAAAATGTTAATATACCTGAACCGTATGCTTCAGAACTAGCAAGTATTACAGATCCTGCTCAAGCAATTATGTTTAGTAAAATGCTAGGTTGTTATGTTTATGATGATGCCGTTGCAGTACAATTAAAAAACCATCCACTTAACAAAATATTGTTAGATCATAAAAACAAATATATTGTTAACAAAAAAGTTCATAAACGTTCAGACTTGATGAACATTATCAAAGCAAGTAAGCAAACTGTTATTCTTGTTAGTTCAACTGATGTTGATAGTTTGTATGAGTGGATCAATATGTTTGAACTACATAATTTAACTAACAAAACATCTGTGTGTTTTAGATACAAAAAAGACAACGAAGCAAACACGTTTATAAAAGAAAAGGGTGTTAATTTGTTTGATCCTACAAATAAAATACTAATTACAAATGAAAAGATTCCTAAAACATTTGTTAAAAATGATATAAAACCAAATTTAGTTTTAGTTGATTTGCCTGTGGAACCAAGTCATTATAAAACACAATCGTATATTGCTAACAAGCCGTTAGTTGTAAATTTTACACACAAAGGGGATACCAATAGTGGCATCTTGTAAACTTATTATTAAAGATGAAGTAAACGTAAAGTTTGAAGGTCTTGATCTTCAAATGCGTAAACATCTTGTAAACAAATTTAAATATGAGATTCCGTATGCAAGATATTTGCCTGCATATAAACTAGGACGATGGGACGGTACTGTAAGTTTCTTTGGACTAGGTGGTACAACATATATTAGTATGCTTGAAGAAGTTCTTGTTGAACTAGATAGCAAAGGAGTATATGTAGAAGTAGAAGATTTGCGTGAACCAACACAACTTAACTTTGCAACAATTGATGAAGAGTTTTGGGGTGACACTTGTTGGCCTAAAGGACATCCTGCAGAAGGACAACCTATTCGTTTACGTGACTACCAACTTGAAGTTATTAATAACTTTTTATCTAATCCACAAGCACTACAAGAAGTTGCAACTGGTGCAGGTAAAACTATTATCACTGCTACACTTTCGCGTTTATGTGAACCATATGGGCGTAGCCTAGTTATTGTTCCTAACAAATCGTTGGTGACGCAGACAGAAGAAGACTATGTCAATTGCGGCCTAGACGTAGGTGTGTACTTTGGTGATAGAAAAGAGTTGGGTCACACTCATACAATTTGTACTTGGCAAAGTTTAAACATTCTTAGCAAGAAAACTAAGAATCACGAAGCGGCAGTGACTTTCCAAGAAGCAATGGAAGATGTTCGTTGTATTATTGTTGACGAAGTACACCAAGCAAAAGCAGATGTACTTAAAAACTTGCTTACACAAAACTTTGCACACGTTCCTATTCGCTGGGGACTAACAGGTACTATACCTAAAGAGCAATTTGAGTTTCAAGGCATTAGAGCAAGTTTAGGTGATGTTATTAATAACATTAGTGCAAGTGATCTACAAGCAAAGGGTGTACTTGCACAATGTGATGTAAACATTATTCAAACTGAAGATGTACAAGAGTTTAGATCATACCAAGAAGAATTAAAATATTTAACAACAAACGAAAAAAGAATGGAATGGGTTTCAAAATTAATTGCCAAAATAAGCGAAAATGGCAATACTTTGGTACTTGTTGATAGACTTTCTGCAGGTAATATGCTACAATCATATATTAATGACAGTGTCTTCATTAGTGGAGAAACAAAAGCAGACACAAGGAAAGAACATTATGATGAAGTTAAAACTGCTGATAAAAAAGTTATTATTGCAACTTACGGTGTTGCCGCAGTTGGCATTAATATTCCTCGCATTTTTAACCTTATTCTTATTGAGCCTGGTAAGTCTTTTGTACGTGTTATTCAGTCAATTGGCCGCGGAATTAGAAAGGCTGAGGACAAAGACCATGTCCAAATTTGGGACATTACAAGCAGATGTAAGTATGCCAAACGACATCTTACACAACGTAAAAAGTTTTATAAAGAGGCTAATTACCCCTTTACAATAGAAAGGATTGAAATTGATTAAATGAATATACTAACACTAGAAAATAAAATGTTTAATCTAAATAATCTTCCTAAAGAAATAAATGAAGATATTAGGTACAGTGTCTTAGACAACAGTGATCCTAAAGAACCAGACTATTTCTTTATGCCGTTGATCTATTTAGAAAGTTTTTCATCGCCAGCAGTTGTTTTACAAATAGGTAAACATCAAGTACAAATGCCGTTAGAATGGTCAATGCTAATTGGTGGCAGTGAAGGAAATGATTTAGAAGTATTGCCTTTAACAAGTTTAAATGATAGAGGGTTTGAAGCATATACTTTTAATCCGTTAACAGGCTTTAGACCAGACTTTACACCAGTAGACGTTGTTAATGTTTATCAAGATGTAAAATGGTATTTTCCTAAACTTAAAGCAGGACAACTACTAACTACGCCTTTACATGACGGAGAAAATCCTGAATGTGTTTTCTTTGTAAAAGAAGTTTCAAGGTCTTGCGAAACATTGGATTACAGTTTATTGTTTTAATATGTTTTTTAAAAAACCAATAACAGTAGATTTTTATACTGACGATCAACATTCTTTTGATTTGTTTAAACCAGACTTATCAAAAAAGTTTATTCCTGAGTGGTGGAAAAAACTTCCTACTAGTAGAGAAGACAATCACCCACACGTTCATGTACAGGACCTAGATGTTGCAGGTATGAAAACCTGTCCAGCAATTATTGGTTATATGAAACAAGGTATTATTATGCCTAGTCCAGCAAGTTTTGTTGTTCAAAGATTTATGGACGGAAAAATTGCTTTTGATGTCTTACCTGAAAAATTCAAACAACCTAGCAGTCATACATCTGATGACTATGCTGATCACAAACCAGGTTTTCATCATATTAAGTTTCCGCTACCTTGGAGAATTAAAACAAGCGAGAGTATTGAATGGCTGTGGACACAACCAACATGGCATCAATCAAATCCTTTAAGTCATTGGTCAAGTCCTGGAACAATTGATTTTAAATATACACACGTTGCTGAGTTTAATTTCTTTTTACCGCAAGGAAGTAGATTATCAATTAAACCAGGAGAACCTGTTGCTCAACTAATTCCTTTAAGCAATAGACCTATTAAAATTAATCATCATTTAATTACAACAGAGGAACTTCATCGCCTAGACAACTACAAAGGATGGAGAATTAATAACTTTAAAGAACGTCTACGATTACAGAAGGAGAAAGGGTAATGACTATGAAGGCAGGTAAGATATGGGGACAAACAGAACTTATTCATGCAAATGGTGTACTAGAGTTTCATCGCATTGAATATAAGGCAGGGTATAAATGTTCAGAACATGAACACAAATATAAATGGAACGGATTCTTTGTTGAATCGGGCAAGATGATTGTCCGTGTTTGGCAGGATGACCAAGATGGATTAGTTGATGAAACTATACTTGGTCCAGGGGAGTTCACGCAAGTGAAACCCGGCAAAATTCACCAGTTTGAAGGTTTGGAAGATGGAGTCGCTTTTGAACTATACTGGGCAGAATTTAATCATGACGATATTGTTCGTCGAACAGTCGGCTCCATAGTAAAAGGAAAGAAGTAATATGTTTGGACTTTTTAAAGACGTTGATAAAGCAATGATGTTGAAATTAGCATTTCTTCATGTTGTTGTTATCACAATCTCAAACGCCCTAGTCAACATTCCAGTTGAGATCGCAGGCGTTAAACTAACTTGGGCGGCATTTACGTTCCCGTTAGTAATCTTAGCAACTGACTTAACAGTTAGATTGTTAGGTAAATCAATTGCACGAGCAACTATTGCGGCGGCATATCCTTTAGCCATTATTGGATCTATTGCAGTAGTACTTGCTGAAGGTGCACCTGAAAGTGTAGCACTACGTATTGGCTTTGCATCAGCAACTGCTTATGCTATTGGTACATTTTTAGACGTTTATGTTTTTCAATATATCAGAGAAGCATATACAAAAGCATGGTGGGCGGCACCGGCATTATCAACTATTGTTGCTAACGTAATTGACACGTATACATTCTTCGCTGTTGCATTTAATAACAGTGCTGATGAATATATGGCAACACATTGGGTTGAAATTGCAGGCTCACAAGTTGTTCTTAAAATTGTAGTTGGTTTGATTATTTTCTTACCAGCATACGGTGTTCTACTTAACTACCTTAAGGGCAAGTTAGCAGATAAAGAACAAGGATAATATGGTCAAGATATACGAGTCTCCGGATGGTGGTGAAACTGTTTATGAACGTGACACTGATACCGGGACTCGTGTACTTGTTTGCGAACCACATTGTCCTGAATGGCATATTGATAATTACGAATTTATTGAAATGCAAGAAATGGCAAACGAAGGTAATAGAACATTGCAAAAAATGTTCAAACAAATTAAAACAGTTTATGATTTGAGTAAAGAAAATGATTCAACCAATTAGCACAACACCAACGCTAGTATGGAAAGCAACTTATCCAGGAGATTTCTCATCTGCGGTTGTTCGTGCTACTAAACAAACAATGCTTATGCCATCAGATGCAGGTAGTATGCGTGGTGGTGGAAAAACAAACGCTAATCATAACGACCAAGATCCACATATGTGGGAAGAACTACACGACTTTATGGTATGGCTTCAACCAGTTGTAGAATCAGTTTGGAAAGAATGGGATATGCAAGATATTCCGTTAGAAGTAATGAACAGTTGGACAAATATAACTAATAAAGGTGGATACGTAATTGAACACGATCATAGTCCTGCACATATGGCGGCAAGTATCTACTTAGAAAAACCCCAAAACAGTGGAAATATTGAATTTAGAAATCCATTGCATTCAAGTTGGACATATATGCCAAGAAGTCATGCAGATTTCAGTAGACAAGACTTCTGGCAGGAAGTAAAATGTAATACTAACGATATATTATTATTTCCTGCTTGGTTATCACATAGAGTACAGGAAAACACTGTAAGTGAAAATAGAATTGTAATGAGTATGAATATTGTAGGAGTAAAGCATGGCTGAAAAGAAAAAGTTTCTTGATTTAAAAGCAATGCTACGAGCAGTTGATCGTAGAGACAAAGACTGGTATAATAAACTTAGTGATGACGATAAAAAGTTATTTGCACCGTTTATTGCAATGCGTTATGTAAGCAATGTAAAAGGCGATCAGTTTTTCCAAGAACATTATTTAGAAATGACAAACGAATTTGTCAATAAGCATCATTGGACATTAAGCAAAAATCACAAAGGACTGCTATGGAAACTAATGGCAATGTGTGGTGCTTATGAAAACTTTTTCCATCAGTATGTTGCGGCTCCAAAGAAACAAGCAAAGAATAAATTTGAACAATACGTACTAGATAAAAATCCTAATATGAAGGTAGACGATGCAACAGCCTTATCAACTATTATGTCAAAAAGCGAACAAAAAGAATATATGGAAGAACGTGATCCAAATGAATAAACGTGACTTTGAGTGTGTACATTGTGGCAAAGGGTTTCAAAAAGAAAAGACCCTTGTTGCTCACTTGTGCGAACCAAAGAGACGACATTTGCAAAAAGATGAAAAGCGTGTACAAGTTGGCTTTTTAACATTTAATAAGTTCTATCAAACTGTACAAAAGAGTAAACCTAAAACATACGAAGAATTTTGTAAAAGTTCTTACTATAATGCGTTTGTTAAATTTGGTAGTTTTGTGACAAACGTAAGTTGTATATACCCAGAGAAATTTATTGACTTTGTAATTAAAAGCGGAGTTAAATTAGATCATTGGTGTCGTGATGAATTGTATGACACATATCTATTTGAGATGATCAAAGTAGAACCTGTAGAGGGTGCAGTTAAACGTTCGTTAGAAACTATGATGGATTGGGGAGATAAAAACCAAGCACCATATAACGATTATTTCAAATATGTAAATCATAATAGAGCAGTTAATGATATTAGATATGGTCGTATTAGTCCATGGATGTTATTAAATTCTGCAGAAGGTGTTCAACTTTTAGAAAGTTTTAACGACGAACACTTGAATATTATTGAACCTGTTTTAGATATTATATATTGGAAAAAACACTTTACAAATAACAAAGATGATGTTAAACTAGTAAAAGAAATAATAAAGGAAGCAAACATTGCCTGATGTTGATTTAGATTTTTTTGATCGTGAAAAAGTGCTAGAAAATTTCAAGCACATTAAGGCCTCGCGAATAGAAAAAGGAACTCTTAAAAAGCACAACACAGGAATTTATTTTCATAATGCACCTGTCAATCCTTTTACAGATATCTGTACTATCGATCACAAAGAAGCAGACGAAAGAGGATATTTTAAAATAGATATGTTAAATGTTCATATCTATGAGAAAGTAAAAGACGAAAATCATTTAAATACACTATTACAAAAGGAACCGTTATGGGAATTACTTACCGAGCCAGACTTCAGCAACAACTTATTTCACGTCGCAGAACACAGCGACATTCTAAAAGAAATGAAACCAACGAGCATAGAGCAACTGGCGGCGGTACTAGCGATTATACGTCCCGCGAAGAGGAGTTTGCTTGGACAACCGTGGGATACGGTGATGAAGAACGTTTGGACGAAACCTGAAGACGGATCCTATTATTTTAAAAAAGCACACGCAGTAGCATATGCTCATGCGATTGTGGTACATATGAATTTAATTTGCGAAGAACTATATGAATAATAACAACGAAGAACATTTTATTTTTGAATACAATAACGAAGAAGAGGCAGAAGTAGCACAAGTTGCCGCACTATTTGAAAACGAAGCCGCATTACGAAAGCATAGAGATATGATGAGTGAAAAGCAATCTAAACCAAGTTTAGAAGAATGTATTGAGTGTGGAAATGAAATTCCTGAAGCAAGAAGAAAAGTAGTACCGGGAGTGGAACTGTGTGTAGACTGTGCTAACCTACACGAAAAGTTTAACTAATTACTTTAATTTACGAACTAGTTGAATGCTTTTGCGTTTAACACGTTTTTGTGCAATATCGTGTAATCTAACAACAGGACCAAAAAGTATCTCAACATCTTTTGTATTGAAACTTTTAATCATGTGTTTGAACAACTGCATTTCTCTTTTAAGGAAAATGTTAATAGGAAGTTTTCTGTTTGATTCCCACCACCATACTTCACCGCACTGTAAGATTAATGTTTTTTCTTCGTCAGTGCAATTCGCAAGATCGTAAATACTTGTGACGCTGTGATCTTGATTAATAATGATCCCAACGTACTCGTTGTTTGCGTGTTTGATACCGCTAATAAACGGTATTGATTGTTCTAATTCTTCGTTTCTAATTGCCATAGTCTTTCATATAAATACAAGTAGGATGACACAATGATATGCTCAAAGTACCAATATATATTTATGAAACCGGTAGTACCATTTACAGTGATTTGGACTCCGGAGTAGAACAAGGATATGCACCTATGTATCAAAGCGATTTAAAAGTGTTTAAGGGGGTGTCAAATACCCTTAAATTTACGGTCAAAAATCAAGACCAAAAACCTATTGACATTAGTTCAGGAAACACATTCACATTTATGTTGCTAGACAAGGAAACAGGATCAACGTTTTTAAATAAGTCGATGACTGTTGTCGATGACGGAAGTACACGTTCTACTAAAGGTGTTATTACAATAGATTTAAGCGAAAGCGATACTGTTGATCTAGTATCACAAACTTATAGATTTTCTATCAAACGTACAGTAAATAATGTTCAGAAACCTACATATACGAACACATATCATGATGCTTGTGGTAGAATTGCTATTGTAGACAACTGCTTTACTACGCACACTGAAAGCGATAGTATTACAACGTTTAGTGGTATTACAGATTATGATACAAATATCACAACATACACAAGCAGTCATATTGATGCAAATGCAAGATTTAAAAGAGCAAACCCATTGCATACTATCCAATATGAAACTACTGGATATGACGGAACTTTATACGTTGAAGCAACACTTGATGTACAACCTAGTAATGGAACAGATTGGGTTGAAGTTAAAAGTGTAGCACTATCTAATTCTACAGAAACCAATTATATAAATGTAAATGGAGTATATAGTTGGCTAAGAATTAAACATATTCCTTCCATTTCGAACACCGGAACACTTGACAAAGTCCTCGTAAGATCGTAAAATACTAGTATGAATTCGATTCAATCTAGTGTCACCGCCGCATTACCTTCGAAAAGAAAACAAACTCCTAGTGGGTGGATTTCTTTTGATGCACCTTGCTGTATACACAATGGCGAAGGTGCAGACAAGCGTAAGCGTGGTGGTATGATGTTTAATGGTGATGGTACTATAAGTTATCATTGCTTTAACTGCGGGTATACAACCAGTTATGTTCCTGGTAGAAACATATCTTATAAGATGCGTAAACTATTAGGATGGTTAGGTATGCCAGATTCTGAGATTACAAGAATCAGTCTTGAGGCTTTAAAATTAAAAGAGAATTCAAATGATGAACACGTAATTATTACACCAACATTTGAAACTAAGAAACTTGCGTCAGGGGCTAGTCTAATAGCAGACAGGTTAAGACGAGATGATGTTAAACCTGAAGACTTAGAATCAGAATTCATAGGAGCCGTTGAATATATTTTAGGCAGAGGCCTGATGGTAGATGATTATGATTTTATGTGGACTCCAGAGGGTTCATATAAGTCAAGGCTGATTATACCATTCTATTATCAAGGGGACATAGTCGGATACACTGCTCGAAAGATAGGAGACGGCTCCCCCAAATATATTACAGATAGCCAACCAGGGTATGTTTTTAATTTAGATAGACAAAACTATTATAGACGTTATTGTTTTGTTGTTGAAGGACCAATTGATGCTATTTCAATTGACGGTGTTGCTGTACTACGTAATGACATCAGCGATCAACAAGCAATGTTAATTAACAGTTTACAACGGCAAGTAGTTGTTGTTCCTGATAGAGATAAAGCAGGACAGGATCTTGTAGAAAGTGCATTGCACTATGGTTGGTGTGTTAGTTTTCCGCCGTGGGATAAAGACATAAAAGATGTTAATGATGCTGTTAGAAAGTATGGTAGAATATATACACTAAAACAAATTATAAACAGTATTGAAACAAATAAACTTAAAATAGAAGTAGTAGCAAAGACATATTTCAATGATTGATATTAAGGAAAACGTACTAGAAAAAACAGATCTGTTATTGCTACAACAAAATTTAACTAGCAATCTTATTCCGTGGACGTTTAATCATAACGTTGCTTACGGAAGCGGAAATATGGAATATGGGTTTAGTACAACTGTGTTTGACGATAATAAATTAGAAAATCCAAGTCTAGCATATTTGTTAAATCCTATTTTAGAACATTTAAATAATAAGCAACTTATACGTTGTCGTGTAGGATTTATATTTTATTCAGGACAAAAAGAAAATGAATATCATTCTCCGCACGTTGACTTTGAAACTGAACATACAACTAGTTTATTTTACGTAAACAATAGCGATGCTCCAACTGTGTTTTACAACGAGTTTTACCCTACAACGGCTAAAAACTACACAGTTCAAAACACTGTTAAGCCACAAGAAAATACGCTAATTACATTTAACGGACTACAATATCATAGCAGTAGCAGTCCAAGACAGCCTGGATATAGGTTTGTAATAACGTTTAATTATAGGTGAAAAAATGTTTGATTTAGTTTATGCTTGTGGTGATAGTTTTACACACGGAATGGAAATTTTAGGTGATGCTAACGTTAGCGAAGAAAACAAATACCATGCTTATCCAATGCAAATTACAGATGATCTAGGTATTGCAAATAATATGAACAGTGCATTGCCTGGTGCGCCTAATGAATGGATTGCACGTACAACTGTATTAGATTTAATGAAACTTCAACAGGAAGGACAAGATCTTTCTAAAGTATTTGTTATAGTAGGTTGGAGTGGTATTAACAGATTAGAAATTACAGCAAAAGAAGAAATTAAAAATTTAAAAAAGATTGGAGCATGGCCTCCACTTGGTATGCTATCAACTGAAATTGAAATGTTTGGAACCAACTTTGTTAACCCGAATACTACTAAATGGATGAAAGACGGCAACGGTGAACTAGTTTGTAATTTTGGTGACGATGCACAAATGTTTTGTGCTCAGTTTCTTTGGGACGAAGACCTAGAACACGAAAAATGGTTTGGTTATATAATGCTTGTAAAGAACTTTTGTGAATCAAATAACATCAAATACTTTATGCATAATAACGTTCATGAATGGAACAGAGGACTTAAAATTAGACCTAACATTTTAATAGATAAAGCATTTGACGAACATTACTATAAGTTCGATACGTTTAGTTTTAGTCAATGGGCAAAACAACATCACAACTATGGTATGCGTCGCGAAGGACACTTTAACAAGCAAGTGCATACAGAATTTAAAAACCTAATATTGCCATACATAAAGGAACACTGTCTATGAAAAAAATATATGCAATAGGAGACAGTTTAACAGCAGGTGCCGAATGTATTGCTGACAGCGATATGTCAGAAGCAAACAAACGCCATGCTTATCCTATGTACGTTGCTAACAAATTAAACTACGACGAATGTATTAATAGAGCATTGCCGGGTGCAAACAATGAATGGATTGCTAGACGTTGTGTTCAAGATTTAGAAGAATTTAAACGTGCAGGAGAAGATTTAAAAAACTATTTTGTTATAGTAGGTTGGAGTAGTATTAATAGAGGAGAAATTAGTATTAGATCTATCAAAGACAGTGTACAGCACGATCAAGATCTTAAATTAGAATTTACATCTGATATAGTGTGTGCTGAAATGAATCACTTTGATACACTGTTTATTAACCCTAATGTGACTCCTAATAAGACAAAAGGTGATGGTGAAATTTTTATTGACACTTACTGGCAAGCAAGAAACTTTTTTGGTAAGTATATGTGGGACTATGAACTTGAATACGAAAAGTGGTATACAAACATTTTATTGTTAAGAAACTACTTACAAAACAATGTAGGCAACTTTTTGTTTCATAATAATATACATCCTTGTGAAGTACGTAGTGATGTGTATGATACTGTTAACTATTACGACCCAACCGGCGAAAGTTTTAACGAATGGGCAACAACAAACAATTATAATAGAATGGCTTTACATCATCCTGTAGAAAAAGCACACGGTGATTATAGTCGTTTGCTCGTAAAATATATCGAGGAAAACTTATGAAACACTATTGGATAAAAATTAAACTTTGGTACGTGACATGGCAATCAAAGAGAGCATTAAAAAAGAAACTTAAAAAATTACAGGAGAAGGATCCTTTTATATACAAGTAGATGTTTATGACAGAATTTAAAGAAGGTATTTTTAATTTACTAAAAAGACTTATAGGTGGTAGTAGTTTTACACTTGCTGTTATCTATACACTTGGACATATTGTTATTGCAATGATTAGCAATAATGTAATTACAGGTGCTTCTTTTGAATTAGCGGCTGTTGATGCTGTTGTTGAGCCTATCATTAACGGCGTGTGGTTTTATGTACTACACTCGTTTTGGAAAAAGTATAAGGGTATATCATGATAAACGATTATAAAACACGTTGGGGTATAGTAGCAAACAGTCACGATGCTAGTTTGGCTGTGTTTAAAGGTATACACCCTGTATGGGCCTGTTTAGCAAAAGACTTCACTGGCGTTGAAAATGATCCTCATTTAAATTACACAATGGTAAGTGTAGCAAAAGAATCTTACGGTATGCCAGATGAGATAGTATGGTACGAGTATCCAAAACTAAAATGGTTGCGTCAATTATGGGCAGGACAAGGTATTCCTTACAGTGATACAAATGTAAACTATTATTTACAAAACTACGGAATAAGCAAGGATTGTAAACTATCTTTTACAAAACATCACGAGAGTCATGCGGCATATGGATATTACTCTGCACCAAAAGGAAATACTCGTTGGGGTATAGTTGTACTAGATAGTATTGGCGAGTTTGAAACGTATACTATATGGGACGGACTAGGTGGACGCATCAAACGTATTCACAGTCAAGGCTATCCTCACTCAATTGGATTGTGGTACAGTGCAATGACTCAACGCATTGGATTAAAAGCAAATAGAGATGAATACATTATTGCTGAAATGGCTAAAGAAGGAGATCCAGATCGTTATATGAAAGAGATTAACGAACTGTTTGATATAAAATATCCTAGCATTAAATTCAATGTTAATATGCATAGAGGATTAAATGCTTGGCTTCCAGATGCTAACGTAAGAGATTTAGCGGCAAGTGTACAAAAGAAATTTGAAGAATTAATTATGGGCATTAGTGTTTGGTTAAAAGAAAAACACCTATATGATCAAGTATGTTTTATGGGCGGGTGTGCATTAAACAAACCTGCTATTGACAAAGTACGTGAAGCCGGTATGTTTGAGAAAATACACGTTCCAAAACATCCAGGCGATCCCGGCAGTTGTTTAGGTGCTGTTTTCGCCAAAACAAAAACACAGGTTGACATTCCGCAAGATTTATGGTATAATAATACAAACAAATAAGGTAAAGAATTAGTGGCTGAAGAATTTAAAGAAGATATACAAAAACTGTTTTTAGAAATGTTTCTAAGCAATGCAGAAAGTTATGTGCGTTGTCAAGGAATATTTGATCCAGATAACTTTGACCAAAAACTAAAAGACACAGCAACATTTATTAAAACATATGTTGATGAATATAAAGTTATGCCTGAACTTGATATTGTTAACAAAAGTTGTGGTGTTGGTTTACAAGATGCAAGTAATGTTGGAGAAGAGCATCACGATTGGCTATTAGATACATTTGAAAAGTTTAGTAGAAAGAAAGCACTTGAACGTGCAATTTTACAAAGTGCTGACTTACTTGAAAAAGGTGAGTATGGTCCAGTAGAAGGTTTAATTAAAGACGCAATCCAAATTGGTCTTGCAAAAGACATGGGTACTGATTATTTCTTAGACCCAAGAGCAAGACTAATGAAACTAAAAGACAACAACGGACAAGTAAGCACAGGATGGCCAAGTTTAGATAAGAAGTTGTTTGGTGGATTCAACAGAGGTGAACTAAACATTTGGGCAGGTGGTTCAGGTGCAGGTAAATCGTTGTTCCTACAAAATATGGCTGTTAACTTTGCACTTGACGGCATGAACGTATTGTACATATCATTAGAACTTAGTGAAGAACTTGTAGCAATGCGTGTTGATGCAATGTTAACAGGAATGGCAACACGTGACATATTTAAAAATATTGACGATGTTGAAATGAAAGTTAAAGTGCAAGGTAAGAAAGCAGGAAAGATTCAAATCAAATATATGCCAAGTGGTAAGACTGCAAATGACTTACGTTCTTATGTTAAAGAGTGGCAAATTAAAAACGGTGTACAAGCAGATGTATTACTAATTGATTACTTAGACTTGTTGATGCCTATGAGTAGAAAAGTTTCACCAAGTGACTTGTTTATTAAAGACAAGTATGTATCTGAAGAACTAAGAAACTTAGCAATGGAAACACAAACAGTATTTGTGACAGCATCGCAGTTAAACAGAGCGGCTGTTGAAGAAATTGAATTTGATCATTCGCATATCTCAGGTGGTTTGAGTAAGATTCAAACTGCTGATAACGTGATTGGTATCTTTACATCACGAGCAATGAAAGAACGTGGACGTTATCAAATACAGTTTATGAAAACACGTAGTTCAAGTGGTGTAGGACAAAAAGTAGATTTAGATTTTAATATTGATACTTTACGTATTAGTGATCTTGCAGAAGAAGATTCGCAATCATCAACATATACAAGTACAGGCTCTTCAATATACAATAACATCAAAAAACAAAGTACAGTTGATAACAGTGAAGAAACTACTAGAAGTGATCCAACAGAAGGATCAACAGTAGGTAAAGTTAGTGGTAAAACACAATCAACTAAACTTAGAGATCTTATTAAATCAATTAATACTGAATCAGATTAAATCAGTAATTGGTGCTTCTGGATCGTTCTCGACAAGCAAGATATCAAAAGCGGCTGTGACCCTAGCATTATTACTTCTAACTGTGGCTCTTACATCAATATCGCTTTTCTCTGGTATTGGTGGCGGAAAAGCAAAATCGTACATATACTGTGATCCGCCAGCAACTTCAAAGGTATGAGCAACACGGAAGGTTGTGCCTACTGTGTTTCTGCGAATAAACATAAAGCCTGTGGCATCTGCGTTGGCCTGTACAGTCATAGTTCCGTGATACAAGTATCCAATGTATCCTGCTGGTATAGTATAGACAGCCATCAGTGTCTGTCCAAGGTCGGCTGTGATACGAGCAACTGTGGTGCCGCCTGCGGCTCCTGCTTCGATGTCAATGTTGCCTACGTTCACTACGGCTGTGCCTGAACTGACGTAGGCTCTATTCACCCTACGCCATAGTTTGGTGCCTACTTGGTCTGCACCTGTGATTGTGATGTCTTCGCTTTGGAAGTTCCAGTCGGCATCTAATCCTTGTACTGTGACAACCAATCCGTTATCTGCGGCATCGTTGCGTTCTACATTTACTACTGCTGGTGTGTCCAATGCCGTCCAAGGATACAGTGTGTTAGATACGTCCCAGATTGTGCCTGTGGTGTTGATGCTTAACTGCGGTACAGCACCAAACTTGTGATTGAATGTGTGATCTGATGAGTAGCCTGATGCTACCATTTGTTTTAGATCGTAGTGCTTTCTATTAGCCATCTATTAAGTTGCCCAAGGCCTACCAGTTTTTAATCCGCCAGTATTTGCATTGTCAACTACATTGTTTGTGTCGTTATCACCAACAGCATAGCGAGTTGGAAGTTGTGTTGCATCTGCTGTTGTATCAGCATAACGTCCTGGCTCAACAGCATTACGATTTGTTCTGTCTGTTTCTGCTAGAGCAAGTTTAGCATCTTGTCTTGCTCTCTTAGTTGTTAGTGTTGATATACCATTTGCCGCCATTGTCTATTCCTATCTTGTTTGAAATACTTTAATTCTAGTATCTCCGTTTTCTAAAATTTCAGTCGTATACGCATACGTTTTAATACTAGGATACTGCGTCTTCCAGTATTCTTCTAGATCTTTATTACTCGCACGACCGGTGACATAATAATAGATTATGCCTTGCGGTGATTTATCTCTTGTTAGTGTATACAACTTGGTTTCTCCTGTGCTATTATTTATTGTTAAAAGAAGGTTGATGTAGCATTTTCTACACAGGTTTTAACACACTCTTTCCATAGCATACGAGGATTTCTATCAAGTAAATCCTTTGGTATAGCAGTGTCTAACCATTGATGCTGAGGTGTCCAAGGATGTTCACCTCTCATTTCACCATCTAGTTGTCCTGGTGCCCACGTACACATACCTAGTGTACAAATCCATTTACTAGGGCCTCTGCCCATTTCCATTTCTTTAAACATTGTAGCATTGCTTGTAATTGTAAGCGTATCTGTAATAGGCAAACTATTACTCATAACGCAATCACTTGAATGCAATAGATGTATTGCCTGTTGCTCTACAGGTCCGCCAAGATAACATTTGGTATCGTTTGTAATACCCACCTCAGGATCTGTAATTACATCTTTAATTGACAACGTATCTAAAGGTTTATTAATCTGTATACCCCATGCCCCACGTTCGTCGTGTTGCACTAAGAGTATAACGCTTTCTTTAAAGAATTCCGATTTACTCGTGGGTTGTGATACTAGTAGTCTTCCAGTCATGTCCATAGTAATATTTATTGAATTTTAGTGGTACAAGACGTTTGACCAAGTTCTAGTTTTTCTATCCACTCGCCGTCAGGACCAATGATACCTAATGGACATTGTAGTTTTTCTATAGGCTCGCCAGTCATTGATAAACTGCTACCACTTACCACAATGTACATTCCAAATGTTTTAGCATACATCTGTAGATGATTTTCATGCCACGTATAGATTACAGGATCCCAACTAACACGCCCACCTACATTACAGTTAACACTACAAAACAATACACGAACACCTTGCTGTGCATATTCATTTACATAATAGGGATTACCATTTGGACTCACACTAGGTGTTGCCCATATGTCGTTGCAGATCAATACTCCTGCAAGTGTGCTGTCGTTTAGAGGAAACACACTATTTGAAAAACCAGGTATGTAAGCATTACGTTCTCCACCACCTTGTAGAGTAGTTGTGAGTAGACGTTTTGAATAAGCACCTTGAAACCCATTGTGATATATCCTTACTTGATTGTAGGGCATACCATCTGGTTCCATCCAACCAGTTCCTAGTAATAGATGTACACCTTGTGTGGTTGCGTGACCTACTACATATCTTTCTGCACTGCTTAGTTCTGTAAAGTTGTTGCATTGATTAATTACAGGAGGAGCAAAGTATCCACTTAGACTACCTTCACCCGTTAACACAAAACCCTGACTGTTGTCAATAAGAGAAATTAATGTTTCAACATTGGTGTCAAGGTCTTGTGTAATAGGAATCTGTGTGGCTGTTAACTGCGTCATACAAGTATTTAAAATCTGTGACTTGCATGACGCTGTGTTTTGACTACCAGTTGTTAGTAGACTTTGGACTGCGATGTGCGAGTATCTTACCCACATTAGGTCCGTGCTTTACAACATATCCTGATGTACCATTTGCGTTTATATCAACTTCAGATCTAGAATGATTTAGGATCTTACGTTTACGTTCACGCTGTTTTTCTTCGCGGTACATTCGATGTAAATGATCGAATCTATTCATGTCACCCTCCCCGGTTAAAGTTTAGGTGCGTTCCTTCGCATTATGCTACTTCCGGCCTTGTGGCTGAACGTATACGTATTTAGCATAGGTGGTATGCACAAAATAAATAAACACACCAATAACCATTATGGAGAACAGCCATGCTGGAGTTTATACTCACAGTGAGCCTGGCATGGGAGCAGTGTTGCGATACCTATATAGGAACATTCCGCAACTGCGAACAAGCACAAACCTATTACGATCTTGTATTAAGCGAACAGTACGGTGGCATGAGTTGCCTACACCAAGACTATGTGATGCTACCACAGGGTTTTGAACACAATTATGTTTGGGTCACGAGTCCGATTGAGGTTTACGATTAACAACCTGTTGCCAGTGGAACAGTTCTTGTTCTAGTCTTTCTCGGTCATATGTGTCGAGTGTTTTGCGTATTTGTTCTTGTAGAACACGTATGCGTTCACGCGGATTGGTACGTTTTTTATTCTTCATTAAATTGATAAAACCGGTTTTTATTATTATACTTTAATGCCGGTCTCTTTGGGGTTTAATCTATATCCTCGTTGTTCAAGATATTCTTTAAAATCATCTATACTATCTTCAGGTACACAGTGTATTTCACCACTAGAGTAAGGCATTGCTTCTTGCAACTCTTGTGCTGTTCTACCACCTGCTTCTATGCACTGTTCAGGTGATTCAAACACTGGATCTTGTATTTCAAACCATACGCAGTCTGTGTTAACACAAACGCTTATGAATAGTATGATTAGGGTTTTCATAATAACACCCTCCTATATAATTATTTAATCTAGTGCGGGTGTATAGTAAACAGACTGTTTAACTTATAGACTGTATTTAGCCTAGTGTATGTAGATCGAGTTGTTTATTGAAGTTTTATACAACCTAATTCTATTTAACGGTGTCACCGCAACGTACATACTGAGTGTGTGTTGATCTCTCAAATAAACAACTCGTACAAGTATTTAAAACACTGAAGCATATACACCGTGAAATAGGCTCAAAACAGCCAAAAACAAGCGAAGCGTCCGCGGAAATTTTTTCTAGACTGCGAAGCAGTAGCGGTAGAGCAACGCAATCCGCGTAGCGGTTAGCGGTCAAAACTTTTACTCCCACCATAAATACTATTATGGGAACCGATGCACACTACATCGATGCTTTCACCAATCTCGTGCAAGACACGGAAAATCGTACAGGTTTAACACTGCCATATCACCTTAAAGCATACACTGTAATGATCCTAGCAGAACGCATGACAGACGGCCTCCAACCACGCAAAACCTATGCAGAAAGCATAATGGAAATGGAAGGCAGTACAGGTGCTAAACTGTTGGGTGACAGTGCTCTTTGGCTTACAGGTGTATATCCAGGTGTAGCACAACGCAACTACAAGACAGAGATTGGACGTATGGCCTACAGTCGTTTAACAACTGAACGACTATACAATAGGGATCTGTTTGTTGATTTGGAACGTTATATATACACTGTGCGTGACTTTATAACATACGCTGTACACACACCTAACCTTTGAATTTAACAGTATTTTCGTGTATAGCAGTTATAGTACTTGCAGTGACTTCCTTTACACGGTGTAGCACGTGACTATAACGCAGATAAAACAAGTAGTGTTCTTTTTGATTTGAGTCTAGCCAAAAACGTGTACGATTAGCGTGTGGTTCTATGCTAATACCCATGTTGCTTAGTGCTGTTATAAAGCCTTGTGCTTGATCAAAGTCTCTTGTGTATATGCAGTATTCTTCAGCCATACGTATAGTTAATCAAAAAAAATCTGTACAAAAAAAATTTGAATACACTACTCTACAGGGGGGTGGTTGCTTTTACAGTGTGTGCGTAGTGGTGTCTTAAACGCTATATAAGCGTCATACACGGGTCTTACTAGCCTTACGAGTATGTTTGACTGCCCGAGACTGTTTAAGAGGTAATATAGCGCCTGTACGCAGTAGATACTGTGTTAGAGGAAGTTTTGGATAGTATGTACACTGTTTACGCATTCCAAAATACTAGTTATACAAACGATTCAAATACCTTGTTTAGAGAGGGGTATATAGTATGTAAAATTTTCTGCTACAATTTTTTTAAATTTCATTTTTTCTCCTGCCTGGTGATTCTGCATCACCATGGTTTTATATATAAAGCCCCTCGCCTTTTTTATTTTCAAAAAAGATTCTTCAGCCAAAAAAAATGAGCGACATCTCTGCCGCTCATTTCCAAACGTTCGCGAACCGTTTG